>ENA-OSEY01000422-OSEY01000422.1-marine-metagenome-genome-assembly--contig:-NODE-422-length-31400-cov-10.034479_pt1 | contig 31400 bp, 24 predicted proteins | sample MGYA00248465_ERZ534230 | MGnify/ENA primary metagenome ERZ534230 (study PRJEB26409, sample SAMN06344110) | marine metagenome | isolation source: Sea water from surface | place: Atlantic Ocean:Southern... | reverse complement strand
GGTTTCCAAGATTATGCCTTTTTAACTGTTACAGCTAGAAATGACTGGTTCTCAACATTATCACTTGCTGGTAAAGATTCACCAAACAATGATCTTTATACATCTGCAACTTTATCATTAATATTATCTGATGCACTTGATTTAGGAGAAGCAGTTTCTTTCCTTAAGTTAAGAGCAGGTATTTCTGAAGTTGCTGGTGGTGCTGATAACCCATATGCTTTAAGCTTAACGTATGGTATTACAGGTCAGGGTCACTTAGGTGCTTCTTTAGGTCAAATTAATGGTGGTCAAATTCCTAACTCAGAAATTACTCCATTCCAAAAGAATGAAACAGAGTTTGGTTTTGATTTCAGATTATTTGACAATAAGGTAAGTTTAGATGCAACTTTCTATGACAACGAAACTGTTGGAGATATTGTAGGTGTAAGTGCGTCTGCAACATCTGGTTTTGGAAGTGCTCTTGCTAACCTTGGTAAGATCAGCAATACTGGTATAGAATTATTACTTAGAGTTAAGCCTGTGGTAACTGATGATTTTGCTATGGAAGTTTCATTTAACTATACTAACAACGATAGTGAAGTTGTTGCTACTAATGATACTGATGGTAATATTTCATTAGATGAACCAAGGGAAAGAACTTTAAGAGTTACTCACATTGTTGGTGAAAAATATGGTGCTTTATTTGGTACATATTTTAACCGTGATGATCAAGGAAGAATTATCCACGAAATGTCGCAAGGTTATCCTAGACCTAGTTTGAATACAAGCAGAAAAATCTTAGGATTTGGAGTTCCACCACAACAACTTGGTATTGGTGCTTCATTCAGATACAAAGATTGGAATGCAAGTTTCTTAGTTGAAGGAAAATCTGGTGCTCAAGTATTCTCAGGTACTAACGTACGTCTAATTGGATATGGTCTACATCAAATGACTGTACCATCTGGAGGAAGAGAAGCTGGATTCGTTCCTGATGGTGTACTTGAAGATGGTACGCCTATTACTCAATCATTAGATTACACTCAGCAACAAAATTACTGGGGAAGATATAATGATGTAGCTGAGGCTGGTATTTATGACTCAGACTACTTTAGAATGAGACAAATGAGTGTTGGATATACGTTCCCAAAAACTATGTTGGAAGGTACATTTATTCAATCTGCAAGTGTATCATTAATTGGTAAGAACTTGTTCTTTATACACAATAGTGTTCCTAACGTTGACCCTGAGTCTGCTTACAACAATAGCAACTCACAAGGTCTTGAGTTTGCAGGTATGCCAGTACCTACAACTGTTGGTATAAATATTAATCTTAAATTTTAATAATATGAAAAAAGTATATATAGCATTTTTATCTTTCGCTTTTGCTCTTACTTCTTGTGAGTTTGATGCAGGGTTTGAGGATATGAATGTAAATCCAAATGCCGCTAACAATGTAGCTGTAGCGAACAAGTTTGCAAAAACTGTTCTTGATACAAGTGGAGGTAGGTATGAAAACTGGAGAAATAGCTTGATCTATAACTCTGTTTTAATTCAGCACTATTCTACTACTGCTAGTTATTGGGCTGGAGATAAATATTTCAGATATGATAGTTATGCTACTTCTTTGTGGGATAGAAATTATCCAACTGCTGTAAAAGGTATTGAGGATATTATCAACCAATTGAATCAGGAAGGTAATTCCGGATCAGAGATGGGTATAGCTAGAATCTTGAGAGTATTTATTTATCATAGATTGACTGATACTCACGGAGATGTACCATATTCTGAAGCAGGTAAAGGATACATTGATGGTATCTTAAAACCTAAGTATGATGCTCAACAAGACATTTATATGGATATGTTGAAAGAACTAGAAGAAGCTGTTGCTCAGATCGGTTCTTCATCATCAATGGGTAATGCTGATGCAATATTTGGTGGTAATACTACTAAATGGAAAGCCTTTGGTAACTCCATGATGCTCAGATTAGCTATGAGAATGACTAAAGCTGATGTTTCAGCTGCTCAAGCTTGGGCAGTTAAGGCTATTAGCGCAGGTACTATGACTTCAAATGATCATATTGCTGCAGTTACTCATACTGATGGACCTGAAGGAATTAACAAAAATGGTCATGGTGAAGTATTTGATGTAGATTCTCAAATGAGATTAAGTGCTACATTTGAATCTCACCTGTCAGGTGATCCAAGATTGTCAGTATTATTTGCTCCTGGTAGTAGTAATTCAGTAATTGTTGGTATGCCTAATGGTAGTACATCAGATACTTATGTAGGTACTGATGGCGTTTCAGTTCCTGGAGTAACTGATAGACATGTCTACGCTCAAACGCATTCTGCTTTGAAAGGTAAAGATGTTCCTATGGTATTCCAAACTTACGCTGAAGTAGAATTCTTAAAAGCTGAAGCTGCTATCAGAGGATGGATTTCATCTTCTGCTAAGGAGCATTACGACAAGGGAGTTACTGCTGCGATGAAAATGCTTAAGCAACTTTATCCAGCTTCAACTGCTATAACTGATGCTGAAATTTCTGCTTACTTAGCTGGACCAGGTGCTTATGATGCATCTAAAGGCTGGGAAATGGCTATGAATGAGTATTGGAAAGCTACTTTCTTAAATGAGTACGAAGCTTATGCTAACTGGAGAAGAACTGGATATCCAACTCTTACTCCAACTAAACACCCTAACAGTGTGTCAAATAATCAAATCTTTAGAAGAATGATTTACCCAGGTGGTGAATCTGCAACTAACGGCGATAATTATGCTGCTGCAGTTGCTAGACAAGGAGCTGATGATTTCACAACTAGAATGTGGTGGGATAAGTAGTAAACTTTAGTTTATTATAATTATATTTAAGGGAGGATTTTTATCCTCCCTTTTTTTTTAAAATATGAGGAAATTAATATCAGTTTTCATTTTATTTTTTTCTTTTTTTTTAAGTTCTCAGGAGCCTTTATTCACTTTAATCGATAGTGAAAAAACCGGGATTACTTTTTCAAACGATTTAGTTGATACTAAGGACCATAGTATTTTTTTATATGCTAATTATTATGGTGGAGCTGGGGTTGGAATAGGAGATTTTGATAATGACGGCCTAGATGATATTTTTTTAGCTGCGAATCTGATTGATGATAAAATTTATAAAAACCTTGGTAATTTTCAATTTCAGGATAAAACAAAATTATCTGGGATTATTAATAATGGATCATGGTCCACTGGTGTTACTGTTGCAGACGTTAATAATGACGGATTATTAGATATATATGTTAGCTGTGAACTTTATGATGATGCTCCATTTCTTAGAACAAATAAATTATATATAAATAAAGGAGATTTTAAATTTGTTGAATCTGCTAAAAAGTGGGGTGTTGATGTAGATAGAAGAACAAGACACTCAGTATTTTTTGACTATAATAATGATGGGCTATTAGATTTATACTTATTAAATCATCCTCCAAATACTGGTAATTTTTCTCCATTTTTTGGATCGGATATGACTTTACCTGAATATAACCTTCAACTTTTTGAAAATAAAGGAGACCATTTTGTAGATGTTACTGAGAAAGCAGGCCTAAATAGAGCAGGTTTTCCAAATGCAGCAGTGATTGGAGACTTTAATAAAGATGGTTGGGCTGATATATATGTTGCAAATGATTTTGATGCACCTGACTTTCTTTATTTTAATAATAAAGATGGATCATTCAGTTACAAAACAGAATCATCTCTAAGACATACATCGTTTTACAGTATGGGTGTAGATGCTGCTGATATCAACAATGATTCTTATTTAGATTTAATGGTATTAGATATGACAGCTGAAGACAATTTTAGATTAAAATCCAATATGAGTGGTATGAATCCTGATTCCTTTTGGAATGTTGTAAATGGTGGAGGACATTATCAATATATGTTTAATACTTTGCAGTTAAACAATGGCAATAATACTTTTAGTGATATTGCCCAATTTACAGGAACTGCTGCTACAGATTGGAGTTGGGCAAGTTTAGTAGCTGATTTTGATAATGATGGAAATAAGGATATTTATATAACCAACGGACTTTTAAGAGATATTAGAAATACTGATGCAGATAAAAAAATTTCAGAGATAGTTTCAAAAAAAATCAACGAATACATTATCAAAAACCCTAACGATAATGATATAAGTCTTTGGGATGTAGTTAATCTAAAAGAACTACTTGATATTCTCCCCTCACAAAAATTAAAAAACTATTACTATAGGAATCACGGTAACTTACAATTTTCAAATATTACAGATGATACAGGATTGAATCAGCCATCTTTTTCCCATGGAGCCTCATATGTGGATTTAGATAATGATGGAGATTTGGATTTGGTAGTGAATAATGTTAATGAACAAGCATTTATTTATAGAAATAACTCTGAAAAAAATGGTAATTCCTATTTAAGATTAAAACTTATTGATGATAAACCAACATTTGGCTCCAAAGTATCTTTATTCCAAGGAGATGAATTCCAATATTTTGAAACAACCAATGTTAGAGGTATTTATTCCAATAGTGAAAATATTGTTCATTTTGGTTTAGGAAATTCAAGTTCTGTTGATAGTATTATAATAGAGTGGCCTGATAGAAAAATTCAAAAGATTTTTAATCCTAAAAAAAATAAGCTCCATATTATTAAAAAGAAAGCAAAATCTCTTAACGAAAATAAGTTAAAAGAATCCAAAATATTTAAAGAGGATAAAGAAATATTAAAGCACGTACATAAAGAAAATTACTTTGATGATTATGGTAAACAGGTATTACTTCCCCATAAATTATCACAATTAGGCCCAGCTTTGGTAAAAGGAGATGTTAATGGTGATGGAATGGAAGATTTATTTGTTGGTGGGGCTTCTGGTCAAGAGGCTACACTATACTTACAACTGGAGGATCAATCATTTATAGAAAAACCAAATGATATTTTTAACAGACATAAATCGTTAGAAGATATTGATGCTGTATTTTTTGATTCGGATAATGATGGAGACTTAGATTTGTATGTTGTATCGGGTGGGAATGAGTTTATGCCTAATTCTAGTACATATTTAGATAGATTATACATTAATGATGGTCAGGGAAATTTTATTTTTAAAAGGGAACTGTTACCATCAATTTTTGAAAGTGGCTCAATTGTAAAACCTCATGATTTTGATATGGATGGAGATTTAGATTTATTTATTGGTACTAGAATGAAACCATGGAATTACCCAGAGCCAGCTTCTAGTTATTTGCTTATAAATGAAAATGGAAAGTTTAGTAAATATGATTCTGATTCACTTGTTGACTTAGGGTTAGTTACAGATGCTGAATGGTTTGATTATGATAATGATGGAGATTCTGATATTGTAGTTGTTGGTGAATGGATGCCAATCACTATTATAAAAAACGATAATGGAAAGTTTACAAAAGAGGAAATAAATACCAACCTTGGATGCTCATCAACAGGCTGGTGGTATAGTGTTGAAGTTGGTGATTTGAATAATGATAATCTCCCAGATTTAGTTGTTGGGAATTTAGGTTTAAATTATAAGTACAAAGCTTCCGTTGATGAACCTTTTGAAGTTTTTTATGATGATTTTGATGATAATGGCTCTAAAGATATTGTACTTGCATATTATAACTATGGAATACAATTTCCTCTAAGAGGCTTTTCATGTTCCTCACAACAAGTCCCTGACTTGAAAGATAAATTTAAAAAGTACGATATTTTTGCTTCTTTAGATGTACAAGAAGTATATGGCGAGGAGAATCTTGAAAATGCATTAAGACTTTCTGTAAATACATTTGAAAGTGCAGTACTTATAAATAATGAATCGTTTTTTGACTTTAAACCACTACCTAATTATGCACAATTTTCATCAACAAATGATATAATAATTCAGGATTTTAATAATGATAAAATAAATGATATTGTACTAGTCGGCAACATGTATCATGCTGAAATCGAAACCACACGAAATGATTCAGGTAACGGTTTACTTTTACAAGGCATTGGTAATGGCGACTTTAAGGAAATTTCTGTGTCCGAATCTGGTTTTTTTGCACCTGGTGATTCAAAAAAAATCATTTCCTTAAAAAGTAAAAATGATAACCTTTTAATAATAGCCAATAATGACGATCGTTTGCAGATTTTTAGATAATTTTAAAACAGTGAATAAGTTTCAATCTATTTTTTTACTTGCTTTTATTTATAGTTTATTTATTAATGGACAAGAATTTTCTCATTTTAACAAGGATCACCGATTAGGTTTACATCATTGGGAAATACCAAGCAAGGATCCGGATAGAATAATGCTTAATTTTAATGGAGACCCTTCTTCTACACGAGCAGTGACTTGGCGAACGGATTCATCTGTAAAAAATGCAATTGCTCAAATAGCAATTTCCGGAGTTAATTCAAAATTTACTGAAAATGCTAAAAACTACAATGCAATTACAGAGGAATTTGATTTAGGGGTTTATAAGACAAACAAGTCATTTGTAGTGAATTATCATAGTGTAATTTTTGATAATCTTAACCCAAATACAATATATGCATATAGAGTTGGAGATGGAAAAAATTGGTCAGAATGGATTCAATTTAAAACTGCAAAAACTGGGTACAGTCCTACTCAATTTGTTTATTTTGGGGATGCACAAAATGATATATTAAATCACTGGTCAAGAGTAATTAGGATGGCTTATCAAACTGCTCCAAATGCTGCTTTTGTTATACATGCAGGTGATATGGTTGATACAGCCCACAGAGATTATGAGTGGGCACAGTGGTTTAAGGCTGGTGGTTTTATACATAGTCAGTGGACTGCAATTCCTGTTGTTGGAAATCATGAATTTCAAAGAATTAATGGATTAAGTCCTAAAAGACTTTCTGTACAATGGAGACCTCAATTTACTTTGCCTGTTGAGGAGAGTTTACACGAAAAATTACATGAAACAGTTTACACAGTAGAATATCAGGACGTACTAATACTCGTCTTGAATTCTACAGATTTTCTTGAAAAGCAAACGGCATATATTGAAGAAAAATTGAGTAAAAGTGATGCAAAATGGAAGATTGTAACTTGTCATCATTCAGTTTTTTCACCAGCAGAGGGAAGAGATTTTGAATTTGCTAGAAAAAATTGGAAGCCATTGTTTGACAAATATGGTGTTGATTTGGTACTTAATGGTCATGATCATACATACGCTAGAGGCCATGTACCAGTAAAATCTCAGGATGAAAATAAAACAGGAAATTTCAACACGTTATATATTACTTCAGTTAGTGGCCCCAAGCAATACAAAATTGGTTTAGAACAACTTGAGGATTATAAGACTGATGGATATTTATCAAACAAGATAGGTGAACAAACTCAATTTTTTCAAGTTATTTCAATTGAAAATGAATCATTGATATATAAAGCTTATACAGCCTTAGGTGATGAATATGATACAGCTACTATTACTAAAGATTTTAGTACTGGTATTAAAACTTTAGAATAAATATCTAACTAGACTTTTAATTTTTTAATGCGGTTAAATAAAATCATACTATTTCTTGTTATAATTTTTTTTTCGTGTGATGAATCAACTAAATATGATGTAATAATTGTTGGTGGAGGAGCAGGTGGAACATCTGCTGCTATAGAGTCGTCTAGAAATGGCGCCAAGACACTTCTAATTGAAGAGACTGATTGGTTAGGAGGTATGCTTACATCAGCTGGAGTTAGTGCAGTAGATGGTAATTATAAACTCCCATCAGGTTTCTGGGGTGAATTCAAAGATAGCTTAGTATCTCATTATGGTAGCCTAGATGCTTTGAAAACCGGATGGGTTAGTAATGTTTTATTTGAGCCAAGAGTTGGAAATGAAATTTTAAAAGCAATTGCAAGTAAGGAAAAGAATTTAAAAATATTGTATAGTTCCAAAGTAAAGTCTGTTGTTCAAACGAAACGAGATTATTATAATTTCAATGTAAAATCTTCAAAAGGTAATTTTTCATCAAAGGTTCTTATAGATGCCACTGAGCTTGGAGATATTCTTCCAATGTTAGATGAAGATTATGACATTGGTATGGATAACAAAATAATGTATGGTGAAGATATTGCACCAGACGAGAAGAATGATATTATCCAAGATTTAACTTATGTAATGATTTTAAAGAATTTTGGAAAGAGCATGAAAATTGAAAAGCCTATTAATTATGATCCATCAGAATTTTATTGCTCAACCGCGTCAATCAACTGCCCTGAATCTGATAAAGCTTTATGGTCACCAGATCAAATGATGAATTATGGCAAATTACCAAATGATAAAATAATGATCAACTGGCCAATCTATGGAAATGATTATTATTCAAATCTTTTGGAGATGAACGAAGATCAAAGAAAAGTAGTTTTTAAAAAAGCTAAGGAAAAATCAATGAGATACCTGTACTATATTCAAAATGAATTAGGTTTTGATAATTATTCAATCAGTGATGAAGAATACGATACGAAAGATAATTTTCCTTTAATTCCATATTACAGAGAAGCTAGAAGAATTAGTGGTATTACGACTTTTTCTCTTAATTACATAAAGAAACCATATGATCAGGTAAATCCTTTATATAGAACTGGTATTTTAGTTGGAGATTATCCAGTAGATCATCATCACGATGCTCATCCAAATAAAAAAAGGTTACCACAGCTTTCATTTTATCCAATTCCCTCGTACACCTTACCAATTGGCTCAATCATTTCAAAAAAGAATCCTAATTTTTTGGTGGCAGAAAAATCAATTTCTGTTTCAAATTTGGTAAATGGAACAACCAGACTTCAACCTGTAGTTTTACAGATTGGACAAATTGCAGGATTAATAGCATCTGAAGCAGTCAATAAAAATATAAACACACAACAAATAGACATTAGAACTATTCAAACAAAATTTTTAAATAGGGGAGGATATATTCAGCCCTTCCTTGATGTAGAAAAAAACCATACTTTTTTTAAAGCATACCAAAGAATTGGTTCAACTGGTATACTTAAAGGAACCGGTTTAAATGTAGGATGGTCTAATCAAACTTGGTTTTATCCAGAGAATGATATTGAATTAAATTTATTGAGGTCAGACCTTACAGATTATTATGACTTAGATGAGTTTCCATTAAGTGATTTAAAAATTTATTCAGTTTTTAAATGGATCTCATTAATATTAAACCAAGAAATTAAAAATCACAACCAAGTCTGGTCAGATTTAGGTCTTTCCAATTTTAATAAAAATAGACTTGTAAATAGAGGAGAATTTGCTATCATTGTGGATTATTTTTTGAATCCTTTCGAAAATTTTAAAGTCAATTTCAAAGGTGAATTAGTTCAAAATGAGCAGTAATAATATTTATATAAGAAAAGCTATTCAGGAGGATCTTGACGCTGTAATGCAAATAATTAAATCCTGTACAGAGGATATGATATCAAAAAAAATTTATCAATGGAATGATAAATACCCTAACAGAGAAACTTTTTTTAATGACATTGAAAATGAAGATTTGCTTTTACTCGTTGAGGGTAATCAGTTACTAGGCTGTGTATCAGTTACTAATAAAATGGATGACTTTTACAGTACAATTGATTGGATTGCTACAACCCAAAAAAATATTTATGTTCATAGATTAGCTATTCACCCCAAATATCAGGGACTTGGTTATGCAAAAAGAATAATGAAACATATTGAAAATGATGCAATTGAAAATAATTGTGATTCTATTAGATTAGATACGTTCAGCATGAACAAAAAAAATAATAATTTTTATTCTAACATTGGTTATGAAAAGTTAGGACAAATATATTTCAGAGACCAAAGTGATATGCCTTTTAATTGCTATGAAAAGTGCTTAAAATAGATTGTTTAATTTTGTTTTATAATTATGGCTAAAAAAAAACCAGATCAAGTAGCAGATAATCCGAATATTTTACCGTATGCTTCTAATGTAGGAGCTCCGGTTATAAAGCCAACTGATCTTACATCTTTTAAACAAGAAAAAATCTTAAAAACCAATAATTACTTTAAGTCTAAGTATGAAGAAATAAAAAAAGAGTATCAAGATTTAATTGACTCATATGAATGGAATAAATTAATCTATAACTCTAGTTTTAGTTTTAAGCCTGAGAAGGGTGAAATTTATCATTTATATCAAAGAAAAGATGAAAAACTTTTTTTATCAATTATTGGCCCAAATGAATGGAACATGGTATATATTGGCTCTTTCAGGTTAGATTCAAATGATAAGTGGGAAAAAATTGACTTAGAATCTTAATGATCAATATTAAATTAAATAAGGGTAAGAGTATATATTTTTCATCGGATAATCATCTTGGAGCCCCTAACTATTCAGATAGCTTAATAAGAGAAAAGTTATTTATATCATGGCTAGACAAAATTAAAACTGATGCTCAAGTAATTTTTTTATTAGGGGATCTTTTTGATTTTTGGTTTGAGTATTATAAATCGGTTCCTAAAGGCTTCACTAGAGTTCTTGGAAAACTTGCTGAACTTTCCGATTCAGGAATTAAAATTTATTTTTTTGTTGGTAATCACGATTATTGGACTAGGGATTATTTTCAAAAAGAGATCGGCATGGAAGTATTAAAAAAGCCCACTGAGTTTAAAATTAATAATAAGTTATTTTTTATTGGCCATGGAGATGGCTTGGGTCCTGGAGATTTTAAATATAAATTCTTAAAGAGAATTTTCAGAAATCCACTATTTATTTTTCTTTTTAGAATCAATTATCCATGGTTTGGTATTCCATTAGGTAACTTTTTTTCAAGAAAAAATAAGATTCTATCCGGGAATAATATAAAATTTAAATCTAAAGAAAATGAAATTCTATATCATTTCTGTAAGAAAAAGTTAAATATTAAACATTACGATTTTTTTGTATTTGGACATAGGCATTTGCCTTTAAAAATTGAATTAGGCAATAATTCCTACTATTTTAACACAGGTGATTGGATAAATCATTACTCTTTTCTTCATTTCAAAGATGATTCACTTGAACTTAAATATTTCAAAAATTAAAATTTGATTGAAACTAATAAAATCAGCTATGAGAAAGCTATTTTGATTGGAATAATCAATAGTGTTCAGAGTGAAATAATTGTAAATGAATATTTAAATGAATTATCATTTTTAACTGAAACTGCCGGTGGTTATGTGTCGAAAAGATTTATACAAAGGGTAGATAAACCAAACCCAAAAACCTTTATTGGATCTGGAAAAATAATTGAAATTCAAAACTACTGTATTAAAAACGATATTGGTTCAGTCATTTTTGATGATGAGCTGTCGCCTACTCAACAATTAAACTTAGAAAAGATTTTACGTTCAAAAATAATTGATCGAACAGGTTTAATTTTGGATATTTTTGCTCAAAGAGCAAAAACTAGCTATGCTAAAAATCAAGTAGAATTGGCTCAATATCAGTACTTAATGCCAAGATTGAAAGGACTTTGGACTCACCTTGAAAGGCAGAAAGGAGGTATTGGCATGAGAGGACCTGGTGAAACTGAAATCGAGACTGATAGAAGGATTGTTCGTGATAAAATTAGTCTACTAAAAAAAAGACTATCTAATATAGATAAGCAAATGTCAGTTCAAAGAGGAAACAGAGGAAGTTTGGTTCGTGTGGCATTGGTAGGCTACACAAATGTTGGTAAATCAACATTAATGAATTTAATAACTAAGTCAGATGTTTTTGCTGAAAATAAGCTTTTCGCAACTCTTGATACAACAGTGAGAAAAATGGTAATTGGTAATCTTCCGTTTTTATTGACAGATACTGTTGGATTTATTAGAAAGCTACCAACCCAACTCGTTGAATCATTTAAAAGTACACTTAATGAAATTACAGAGTCTGATTTATTGTTGCATATTGTAGATATTTCACACCCTAATTATGAAGAACATATTGATTCTGTAAATGAAGTACTAGGTCAAATTGATAGTATTGATAAGCCTTCTATTTTAGTATTTAATAAGATTGACAGATTAGAAGATGACTCATTTATAAAATCAAATAAGTTAAAAAGCAGAGTATATATATCAGCTGAAAAAAAAACAAATATTAATGAGTTGAAACAAAAAATTTATAAATATGTAAGAAACATCCATGTTAAAAGATTTCCTTACAATAATTTCTTATACCCTGAAATTGACTAGATGTCTAAGCTAATTCCAATACCCATGACTTCTCTTACTTGAAGTCTTTTAACAGAATTATCATCATATATAAACTGAATAATAAGATTAGTAGTAAGATACTTGTTAACTTTCATTACAGTATTTATGGTATAATCTAGATCAATATTAGATGGATTATTTAAGTAGTCCGAGTATAAACTAATTCTATTTGTAACATCTACATTTTCTAGTAGCTCGAATTTAAAAAAAGATCTTATTGAAGCTCCTAACTCAAATCTGCTATTTTGTCCTTTTTTAACACCAAAATATTCTTTGTTAGGCTGTAGATTATTAGTAAAAAATCGATTTACAATGATTAATCTTCCAGTAACTGGTGCAATATTTATCCAAAGATCTTTATTTTTTTTCCAATATAAACCTACACCAATTTGGAGATATGCAGGAGATAAAAATCTTGTTAGTTCAGTTCTTTCTTCTTGCCCTTCACTATTTTTTCTAAATCTGTATCCTTTGGTCCATTGTGTCTTAAAATTTATAAAACTTGAATAGCTCCAGTTTCCAATAAGATTGTTAGTGAATTGTTTTCCTAACAGGGAGTTTATTTCAAGCTTATCATCGGTCTTCTTTAAAAATTTACTTCCACCAATACTATTGAGTCCATAGGCTGTAATTAATTTAGTATCCCAATTCCATCCATTCTTTTCATAATTAAAATCATAATCAATTTTTACTGTTCCAGAAACACTTGTTTGTCCTCCCGCAGTCCAATAACTATAACTTGATTGGTTGCCTAAAAAAGTGAATTTTCCTGAAAGCGACCAGTCTAAGTTAAGAGAATCTTTGACTTCATCATTTTGAGATAAAACAGGAGATATGTATAAAATCAGCGTAAAAAAAAATAATAAAATTTTCATTTTTTTGCTTTAAATATGGGTACTGATGAACATGCTTCTCCGAACATAATACTTTTAGCAACAGGTTGAATCTTATCAATTAATAGTGAATAGAAATATTTCTTGAATTTCTTGTTTGTACAACCTTTTATGATAACTGGTTTATTTTTATAAATAGATAAATCAAGAGAATTAATAGACTCAATCATTAATATATCTTCAAAGTCTTCTACTGATCCAATGAAATTTTTAATATTTAATTTATTTAATTCTGATGAAATCAACATAAATGCCCAGTCAGGAATTATAGCATCAGTTGAACAACTTATTGAAACAAGTTTGTTTTTGTAAATTGACCAATCAAATGATTTAACATAATTTCTAAAATCTTTTTCGATTAAAATCAGATCATCCTTTAAGCAGTTCCTAATATCAAAAGTTTCAAATTCTTTATTTACTAGAAAATCTGATAAATCAATTGACTGAATAGGACTTTTTGAAACTCTATTTTCTATCTCAAAGCTCATTTATAAAAAACCTAATTCTAGTTTCGCTTCTTCACTCATTAAATCTCTTGTCCATGGTGGATCAAAAGTCATCTCAACTTCTGAACTTTTTACGCCTTCGATATCTGCAATTTTATTTTTAACCTCTAAAGGTAAACTCTCAGCTACAGGACAATTAGGTGTTGTTAAGGTCATTAAAATTTTTACATCATTGTCCTCATTTACAAATACATCATAAATTAATCCAAGTTCATATATATCAACTGGTATTTCTGGATCAAAAATTGTTTTTAAAACCTTTACAATTTCTTCACCTAATTTATTTGGGTCTATAATTTTTTCACTCATTATTTATTTTTTACTAAATGCAATTGCATAAAATTTTATTTGCTTTATCATTGAATATAATCCATTAGCTCTATTTGGTGATAGATGCTCTTTAAGCCCAATCTTTTCTATAAAGTTAGTATCAGACTCAATAATTTCATTGGGTGTTCTATTATTAAAAATTGTAAGAAGTATTGCAATAATTCCTCTGGTAATAATAGCTTCACTATCAGCTAAAAATTTAATTTTTCCTTCATTCAACTCAGCATGTAACCAAACTTTACTTTGACATCCCTTTATTATATTTTTATCATTTTTCATTTGCTCATCCATTTTTTCAAGACCTTTTGAAAGCTCAATCATATACTCGTATCTCTGAGTCCAGTCCTCAAAAAATGAAAAATCTTCAATTAAGTTTTGCTGTAAATTTTCAATTGTCATACCTAATCAAAGATACGAATTAGCTTAACATTGACTTTGCTTTTAATAGAGCTTCACAAAGAATATCAATTTCATCAAATGTATTTAGAAATGATAATGAGACTCTTACAGTTCCAGGAATATTAAAATAATCCATAATAGGTTGGGCGCAATGCTGACCAGTTCTGACAGCAACTCCATATTTATCTAAAATTGATCCAATATCGTAAGAATGTATTCCAATAATATTAAATGAAATTACAGAGGTTTTGTTTTTTACATCACCATAAATTTTAAGACCGTCAATTTTTTTAAGTTTTGTCGTAGCGTAATCTAGGAGTTCCAATTCATATTTTTCAATATTATTAAAACCAATTTTGTTCAAATAATCAATAGCAACTCCAAAGGCGATAACACCAGAAATATTAGGCGTTCCAGCCTCAAACTTATGAGGAAGATCAGCATATGATGTTTTTTCAAATGTTACATCGGAAATCATTTCACCTCCACCCATTAATGGCTCAATTTTATTTAATAATTCTTTTTTTCCATATAAAAATCCAATTCCAGTAGGACCACAGAGCTTGTGTGCAGATGCAGTGAAAAAGTCTACATCAAGATGTTGAAAATCAATTTTGAAATGAGCTGCACTTTGTGCTCCGTCAATAAGTACATATGCTCCATTTTTATGAGACAATTTAATTATTTCTTCAATTGGATTAATTATTCCTAATGCATTTGATACATGATTAAGGAAAACAATCTTAGTTTTTTTAGAAACTATTTTTTTAAACTCATCAAGGTCTAACTCACCATCATCATTTATTGGAATTACATTAAGTTTTGCATTGTTTTTCTCACACATCATTTGCCAAGGAACAATATTCGAATGATGTTCTAATCCAGATACAATAATTTCATCACCTTTACCAATCAGTTTAACAAATCCGTTAGATACTATATTAATCGAATGAGTTGTACCTGATGTAAATATTATTTCTTCTTTATGTTTTGCATTAAAATGTGCTCTAATTTTTTCTCTTGAATCTTCGTATGATTCAGTTGCCTGTTCGCTTAATGAATGAACACCCCTGTGGATATTGGAATTGTAATTTTTATAATAATCAGAGATTGAATCAATTACACAACTCGGTGTTTGTGATGTTGCTGCATTGTCGAAATATATTAATTGCTTTCCATTAATTTTTTTTTTTAAAATGGGAAAGTCAGATCTGATTTTATTTACATCAAAATTCATTACAATTCAAAACCAAGATTAACGCCAATCTTTCTAGCAATAATTTTTTTAATTTTTGTTTTTAAAACTTGCATTTTAACATTTTCTAAGACATTATTAGCAAATGCATAAGTCAGTAAGCCTTTAGCTTCTTTTTCAGCAATTCCTCTTGTTTTTAAATAAAACAGGGCAGATTTATCTAATTGACCAATGGTGCATCCATGAGAACATTTCACGTCATCAGCAAAAATTTCTAATTGAGGCTTAGTATTAACAGATGAATGATCTCCAATTAAAAGATTATTATTTTGTTGAAATGCATTAATTTTCTGAGCAATTTTATCGACTACAACTTTTCCATTAAAAACCCCAGTAGATTTATCATTGTAAATTCCTTTGTATTCTTGATAACTTTCACAATTTGGACTTGCATGATGAACAAGAGTATGATGATCTGTATGTTGATTAGAGCCAAGAATAGTAATTCCTTTCATAATGGAGTTGATGTTCTTACCATTCTGGAAAAAATTAAGATTGTTTCTAACAATATTGCCTCCAAAAGAGAATGTATGACAACTCGCATTACTATTCTTTTTCTGATTTATATATGTGTTATCAATAATTGAAGTTGTTTCTAAATCATTTTGAATCTTGTAGTAATCAAGATTTGCATTTTCCTCTAAATGTATTTCAGTTAGTGTATTTGTAAGCGGGTCAATATATCCAGGGAATGTATATGGTGAAATATTATTTCCAATTAAGGAATAGTGACTTTCAACAATTTGAGCTTTTGATCCTTTTTCAAGAATTATTAAATTCCTTGGTTGAAGCATTAATGAGGATTCACCACCAGAATTAATATGAATTATTTCAATGGGCTTATCTAGTTCAACATTTTTTGGAACATGTATATATGCGCCTTCTTTGGAAAAAGAGCTATTAAGCAAACTAAAAGATTCTTTGTCATCAATAATTTGGTTAAAATATTTTGATATTACATTAGAGTATTTTTCATTTTCAAGTACAGAGGAAAGAATACAAATATCTGCTCCTTTGTGGGTGGTATTTGACCAAAGAGGATCGTACATTCCATCTATCAATACAATTTTATAAGACTCGATGCCTCCTAAAAAGAAATCTTTAACTTTTTCAAATTCGATTAGGTGTCTTTTCTTTTTAAAAATTGTTAATTTCTCGTTTAAGACTTTCTTAATTGGAGTGTATTTCCAATATTCATGTTTTTTGTCAGGGAAACCAATTTTCTCAAACTCTTTGATTGATTTTGACCTTATATCATGGACATCAGAATTAATATCAGCATCCAATTCAAATGCTAAAAATGATGATACTAATTTTTCTTTTAAAGACATAAATTATAATTTAAATCCAATCATAACCTTTTTCTTCAAGCTGAAGAGCTAGGTTTTTATCGCCTGATTTAGCAATTTTTCCATCTTGCAATACATGGACATAATCAGGTATAATATGATCTAATAGTCTCTGATAGTGAGTTATGACAATTATGGCATTATTTTCATTTCTAAGTTTGTTAACACCATTTGCTACAATTCTCAATGCATCAATATCTAATCCAGAGTCTGTTTCATCTAGAATAGCTAGGGTCGGATTTAGCATCGCCATTTGAAAAATTTCATTTCTCTTTTTTTCACCCCCAGAAAATCCTTCATTCAAGGATCTTGATAAAAATTTAGAATCAATTTCTAAAAGAGCCGCTTTGTCTCTTATGTTTTTTAACATTTCATTGGCAGGCATTTCTTTTTGACCTCTTGCTTTTAGATTAGAATTAATTGCAGTTTTTATAAAATTAGTTACTGTCACTCCTGGTATCTCTACAGGATATTGGAATGACATGAAAATTCCCTTATGAGCTCTTTCCTCAGCTGATAAATCTTCGATATTTTCATCTTTGTAAAAAATATTTCCTTTTGTAACTTCATAATCTTCATTTCCAGCAATTACTGCAGAAAGAGTACTTTTCCCAGATCCATTAGGCCCCATAATTGCGTGAACCTCTCCTGGATTTACTTCTAAGTTTAAGCCATTTAGTATTGATTTATCTTCAATACTTACATGTAAATTTTCAATTTTTAACATAATATAATTTTAACCGACAGATCCCTCAAGAGATATTTCTAATAATTTTTGAGCTTCAACAGCAAATTCCATTGGAAGTTTATTTAATACTTCTTTACTAAAACCATTTACAATCAAAGCAATTGCCTTTTCTACATCAATACCTCTTTGATTACAATAAAAAATTTGATCTTCTCCAATCTTACTCGTTGTTGCTTCATGTTCAATTTGGGCAGATTTATTTTTAGCCTCTATGTATGGAAAAGTGTGTGCACCGCAATTGTTTCCCATTAATAGAGAATCACACTGGGAAAAATTTCTAGCATTTTCTGCATTTTTTCCAATTTGAACAAGACCTCTGTAGCTATTTTGAGATTTTCCAGCAGATATTCCCTTAGATATAATTGTACTCTTAGTGTTTTTCCCAAGATGAATCATTTTTGTTCCTGTATCTGCTTGCTGATAATTGTTTGTAACAGCAATTGAATAAAATTCACCAATGCTATTGTCACCTTTTAAAATACATGATGGATATTTCCATGTTACAGCAGATCCAGTTTCAACTTGTGTCCATGAAATTTTAGAGTTATTATGACATAAACCTCTTTTTGTTACAAAGTTAAAAACGCCGCCCTTGCCATGCTTATTTCCTGGATACCAATTTTGAACAGTAGAGTACTTAATTTCTGCGTTATCGTGGGCAATCAATTCAACTACGGCAGCATGCAATTGGTTCTCATCTCTACTTGGTGCGGTACAACCCTCAAGATAACTTACGTAACTTCCTTCATCAGCAATTACTAAGGTTCTTTCAAATTGGCCAGTACCAGCTTGATTTATTCTGAAATAAGTAGATAATTCCATAGGACATTTAACCCCTTTAGGTATATAGCAAAAAGATCCATCAGAGAAAACAGCTGAATTTAATGCAGCGTAATAATTATCTTTTTTCGGAATTACCTTACCAATATATTTTTTTACTAAATCAGGATATTCTTTAATTGCTTCAGAAATTGAACAAAAAATAATTCCATCTTTAGCTAAAGTTTCTCTAAATGTAGTCGCAACAGAAACTGAGTCCATTACAATATCGACAGCAACTCCAGAAAGTTTTTTTTGCTCTTCAATCGAAATACCAAGCTTATTAAAGGTTTTAATAAGTTCAGGATCAACTTCATCTAGACTTTTGTACTTATTACTAGTTTTTGGAGCTGAAAAATATGATATGGCTTGAAAATCAGGTTTTTTATAATGAATGTTCGCCCACTCAGGTTCATCCATTTCTTTCCACGCTGCATATGCATCAAGCCGCCAATTGGTCATCCATTCTGGTTCATTTTTTTTCTTGGAGATAGAACGAACAATATCTTCATTAAGTCCAATAGGAAAAGTCTCAGATTCAATATCAGTTGTAAAACCGTATTGATACTCTTGTTGTTCTAGTTCTTTTTTTAATTCTTCTTCTGTATACGCCATATTATGTTATTATAAGGAGAAACTTTCACCACAACCACAAGTTCGTGAAGCATTAGGATTTTTAAAAATAAAGCCTTTTCCATTCAAACCTCCAGAATATTCAAGTGTTGTTCCTATCAAGTATAAAAAACTTTTTTTATCAACTACAATTTTTATACCATTATGCTCAAAAACCTTATCATTATCCAGCTTATTTTTATCAAAATTTAACTCATAAGACAGACCTGAACATCCGCCACTTTTTACACCAACTCTGATAAAATCTTTACTTGGGCTAAAACCGTCCATTTTCATCAGTTTTGATACTTGATTTTTTGCTGTATCTGCTACTTTAATCATATTTTGCAAATATAAACCTTTAAAAAATAATTATTACTCTAAATTTGAAATTCAATTGCGAATATAAATGCCTAAAAAAACAAAAAAACTTACTGATGTAGCGGAAATAGGTGAATTTGGCCTAATTGAGCTGTTAACTAACCAATTTATTTCAAAAAATGATTCTACCAAACTCTCTGTTGGTGATGATGCTGCTGTAATAGATTTCAATAGAAAAAATACACTCATTTCAACTGATATGTTGGTTGAGGGGATTCATTTTGATCTGTCATATTTCCCACTTAAACATCTTGGCTACAAGGCCATAACCTCGTCAATCTCAGACATATGTGCAATGAATGGTATCTGTAGCCAAGTAACAGTTTCTATAGCTATTTCTAATAGGTTTAAAATTGAATCACTCAAAGATCTTTATTCAGGTATTAAAGTAGCCTGTGAAAATTATAATGTTGATTTAGTTGGGGGAGATACAACCTCATCAAACAAAGGACTTATAATTTCTGTAACTGCAATTGGGTTTTCATGTGAAAATGGATATGTAAAAAGGTCAGGAGCAAAAACTAATGATTTAATTGTCGTTTCTGGCACTTTAGGTGGAGCTTACTTAGGGCTACAAGTGTTAGAAAGAGAAAAACAGGTCTTTCTAGTAAATCCAAATAATAAGCCTGATTTGACAGCTTATAAAAATATTATTCAAAAACAACTAAGACCTGAAGCTAGAAATGATATTATTGAGTTTTTTCAGGAATGTAAAATTAAACCAACATCCATGATTGATATTTCTGATGGACTTTCATCAGAAATCATTCACCTATGTAAAAGTTCAAATAAAGGATGTAAAATTTATGAAGATAAAATACCAATAAGTGATGATTCTTTACAGGCTTGTAAAGAATTTAATTTAGAGCCTACAACAATTGCATTATCAGGTGGGGAGGATTATCAATTATTATTTACAGTTGGTCAAGAAAATTTAGAAAAAATTCAAAATAATTTAAACCTTTCAGTAATTGGACATATTACTTCGTCTAAAGAGATGATTTTAATAGAAAAATCAGGAAGAAATATAATGATAGAATCGTTGGGTTGGAAATCTTTTTAACTATTGTTCATGATTGCTTCAATTTCTTCAATCTGAATTGGTATGTTTTTCATTAAGTTAGTTGGATCTCCTGAACTATTAATAACTACATCATCTTCTAATCTTATTCCAAAATCTTCATCTTTAATATAAATTCCAGGTTCAACTGTTAATACCATATTTTTTTCAAAAGGCATATCTAAATCACAATAGTCATGAGTATCTAAGCCTAAATGATGTGATGTTCCATGACTAAAATATTTTTTATAAGCTGGTTTCTCTTTAGTTTGATTTTGTACGTCAGCTTTATCTAAAAGTTTAATTCTTAATAATTCAGAGGTCATAATTTTACCAACCTCTAAATGAAAGTCTTTCCACAAAATTCCTGGTCTTAACAATGACGTAGCTTCATTTTTAACATTTAAAACAGCATTATAAATAATTTTCTGTCTATCGCTAAATTTTCCGTTTACAGGGATAGTTCTAGTCATATCACTTGAATAATTTGCATATTCAGCAGCAACATCCATCAATACGATTTCTCCATCTAGACATTGCCTGTTATTGTCGATATAATGCAAAAAATTCGAATTTCTACCTGAAGCAATAATTGGGCTGTAAGCAAATTTTTTAGACCTATTTTTTAAGAATTCGTGCGAGAATTCAGCTTCTATTTCATACTCCCAAACACCAGGTTTCACAAATTTTAAAATTCTTTCAAATCCTTTTCTAGTTATTTCACAGGCATGCTCGATTAACTTAATTTCAATCTCATCTTTAATGGATCTTTGTTTTTGAAGAATAGGGTTGCTTTTTTTAAAATTAATACCACCAATTTTTTTAAGCTTTTCAATAAATCTATCTTCTCTAGTTTGAGTCTCTACGTTTTGCCTGTAGTGTTCATTGGTATTTATATATACATTATTTGATTTTTTGATTATCTGAATTAGAATATTTTCAAATTCATTTGTCCAATAAATATTATTTATTCCAGAAATATCTTTAGCTTTCTCTTTGGTTAATTTCTCACCTTCCCAGTGGGTGATATGATCATTAGTCTCTCTAATGAAGAGCATTTCCTTAAAGCTGTTTTTTTTAGAATCTGGAAATAAAACCAGGATACTTTCTTCTTGATCAATACCACTCAAATAAAAAATATCTCTATGTTGTTCAAATGGAAGCGTAGAATCAGCACTTACTGGATATATATCATTAGAATTAAAAAAAGCAATACTATTTGATTCTAGCTTTTTTACAAAATTTTTACGATTTTTAATGAATAAGCTACTATCTATTTTATTGTATTTCATTTAAAATTGATATCAGTCAAATTTAACAAATTAAAAAAGATGAAAAATATAAGTTTTTTTATAATCTTATTCTCCATTTTTTGCCAGTCACAAAATAATTATACATCTGCAGAATTAATAGAGAAATCTGAGCTCCAATATAAAAATCAATTAGAAAACTCAATTGTAAAAAATATTCAATTTGTAAATATCGGACCAAGTGTAATGAGCGGACGGGTTACAGATTTAGAGGTTAACCCTAAAAACACAACAGAATTTTATGTCGCGTATGCTTCGGGTGGATTATGGCACACAATAAACAACGGTACAACATTTGAGCCAATTATGGATAACAGCATAACACAAAACATAGGTGATTTTGCAATAGATTGGGAATCTAAAACAATTTTTGTTGGTACAGGTGAAAGTAATTCATCGAGATCATCATATCCTGGAATCGGAATAATAAAATCGACTGATAATGGCAAGACCTGGCATAATGTTGGCCTAAGAGATTCTCATCATATTAGTAGAATTCTTATAAACCCAAAGGATAATCAACATATTGTAGTAGCAGTAATTGGTCATTTATATTCAAAAAACAAAGAAAGAGGAATTTTTAATTCATTTGATGGAGGAAAAACATGGACTAAATCTTTATATATTAAAGATAACACAGGAGCAATTGATATAGTTTATGATCCAAGTAATTTTAATATTCAATATGCTGCTTTTTGGGAAAGAGAGAGGAATGCGTGGAATTTTAAAGGAAGTGGTGCCAGTTCAGGAATTTATAAGACCATTGATGGAGGCAAAAATTGGAAGAAAATATCAACTGCTGATTCTGGTTTCCCAGTAGGCGATGGGGTTGGTAGAATAGGATTAGCAATTTATGATTCTTCTATTATCTATGCTGTTTTAGATAATCAGTTCAGAAGAAAACTAGAAAATAAATCTCAAGGATTACAGAGATTAGATTTTAAAGAAATGCCTAAACAAAGTTTTATGGATTTAGAAAATGATCAGCTAAACAAGTTTATTAAGCAAAACGGTTTTCCAAAAAACTTAGATGCTGTTTCGCTAAAATCTAAAATAGATTCAAACGAGTTGATTCCAGAGGATATTTATAAGTTTTTAACGGATGCTAATGCTGAATTGTTTGATACACCCGTGATAGGAGCAGAAGTCTATAAATCGATTGATGGAGGTATTACGTGGCAAAAACAAAACTCAAATTATTTGGATGGTGTTTATAACAGTTACGGATATTATTTTGGAAGAATACATGTTTCACCAACTAATTCAGATCAAATATATATTTATGGTGTCCCTATTTTAAAATCAGATGATTCAGGAAAAACTTTTAAAAGAATTGGAGCAAGTAATGTTCATGTTGATCATCACGATTTATGGATCAATCCAAAAAATACAAATCATCTAGTTTTAGGAAATGATGGAGGCGTTAATATTTCTTATGATCAAGGAAATAATTGGATTAAATTAAACCAGCCCTCTGTTGGACAATTCTATTCAATTAATGTTGATAACTCTAATCCATATAATGTTTATGGCGGGCTACAAGATAATGGAGTTTGGATGGCAAAAAATAATTCGACAGAATCTCCATCATGGTATGAAACAGGTCATAATAATTGGACTAAAATAATGGGAGGAGATGGTATGCAAATTCAAATTGATAACCGTGATAATAATATTGTTTATACAGGATTACAGTTTGGAAATTATTATAGATTAGATTTATTTAATAATGAAAGAAAAAGTATTAAACCTAAACATAAGCTAGGAGACTCTCCATTAAGATTTAATTGGCAAACACCTATATTAATATCACCTCATAATCAAGATATTATATATTTTGGGAGTAATAAATTACATAGATCATTTAATAAAGGAGATGATTGGGGAGAAATTTCTAAAGACCTGACATCTGGTGGGAAAAAAGGAAACGTGCCATATGGCACTATAACCAGTTTTGATGAATCTAATTTTCAGTTTGGAAAATTAATTGTTGGCTCTGATGATGGGATTGTAAGCATTAGTAATGACTCTGGAAAAACCTGGAAATCAGTCAGTGATAATTTACCACCTGATCTTTGGGTTAGTAGAGTGATTTTTTCAAAACATGAAAAAAATACGATTTATTTATCATTGAATGGATATAGATATAATGATTTCAAACCTTACATATATGTAAGTAATGATAATGGAGATAGTTGGGAAAATATTTCATCTAATCTTCCTTTGTCACCTGTCAATGTTATAAGAGAGGATATTAATAGAAAAGAAATTCTTTATGTAGGTACAGACAATGGTTTATTTATTTCATTTAATAGTGGAAAAAAATGGCACCCATTTGAGTCATCATTAAATAGAGTTGCCGTCCATGATTTAGTTATTCAAAACGAAAAAAATGATTTATTAGTTGGAACACACGGAAGATCTATCTACAAAACAAATTTAGATTTATTCAATGATTTCATGATTGAAAAAAATGGAGAAAAACCCTTAATTATTTTTGAAATAAATGATTTAAGACACTCAAATTCATGGGGAAAAAGATCTAATTATTCAGATGATGTTTTTAAATCCTCAGTTAAAACAATAGTATACTCAGACAAATCAATAATATATGATTACACAATCACGGATAACTTTAATAATATTCTAAATAAAGGTAAGTTGAATTTGGATAAAGGATTTAATAATATAGAAATAATGCCAATGATTAATTACTCAATTGCTACAAAGAAATTAAAGAAGATAGGGATAAGCTCAGAAAAATCTGAAGATGGAAATATTTATTTACCTAAGGGCGATTATATTTTAAAAATTAATGATTTTTCAAGAAAATTTTCTATTAAATAGTTATAAATTCTTGTTTGTAATTTCATTGTGAGTTAATTTTGTAGATTGAAATTTAACAATGAACAAGCTTTTTAATTCCTCAATAGGCAGAAAAATTGCAATGGCTCTTTCTGGAGTTTTTTTAATAGTTTTTTTAACTCAACATTTTTTAATAAATATTACCTCCGTTTTCAGTGAAGGTATTTTCAATATGCTTTCACATTTCATGGGAAATAATCCATTAGTACAGTTTATTCTACAGCCAATATTAATTGTTGGTGTTATATTTCATTTTGTAATGGGTTTTGTTTTAGATTGGCAAAATCGGAAAGCTAGGCCAGTAAAATATGCAGTTTACAAAGGATCAAGAAACTCAATGTTTGTTTCAAGAAATATGATTATATCAGGAATCGTTATTTTATCCTTTTTGGCTTTACATTTTTATGATTTTTGGGTGCCAGAAATGGATTACAAATATATTCAAGTATTACCTGAGGATCCTGACAGATATTATGAAGAATTAATACATAAATTCGAAAATCCTGTTAGAGTAGGCTTATATTGTTTATCTTTCATTTTTTTGTCTTTACATTTAATTCATGGGCTTTCATCTTCAACCCAATCATTAGGAACTAATAATAGATATTCATCAACTATAAATAAGATAAGTTATGCATTCGGTATTGGAATACCTGCTGGATTTTGTTTTATAGCATTATTTCATTTTTTTACACATTTATAACACATAATGTACTTTTATGTAACACATAATAGAATTATGTATGTGTTATAAATTACTATTTTTATATGATTTATTGTGTGTTATAAAATTATTCTCATCAATTTTTCAATATTTTATTATTTATTCTTAATTTTAACACGTGAATGAAAAAAATAACTTATTCTCTAAATTATCGTAAACCAAAAGAAAACTACAATGATGATGATAGCTTGACAGTTTGTGTTAGGTATTATCATAAGTTTGATAATGGTATTCAAAAAGTTATAAAAAAAAGTACTGGTGTTAAATGTAAACTTAAGGATTGGGATTCTGACTGGCATAAATCTGAAAACAGACATCCTATAAAGTCTACAGATCCCAATTACTTAGAAAAAAATAGACTTATTAGAAATAAATCCATCGATTTACATTCTTTAATTAAGGATCTAAAACCCTTGCAATCTAAATCAACTTTAAAATCAAATATCCCTAATGGCCCATTAGATCTTAAGTGGAGCAGTCATAAAAATAATGTTCGTTTGGTAAGTCCTGCAAATAAAAGAAATATTGATATAATTGTTGTTGGTACTGGTTTAGCAGGTGGTTCTGCATCTGCTACTTTAGCAGAGCAAGGTTATAATGTTAAAGCCTTTTGTTTTCAAGATTCATCCAGGCGAGCTCATTCTATTGCAGCACAAGGAGGGATTAACGCTGCAAAAAATTATCAAGGAGATGGTGATTCAGTTTACAGGTTATTTTATGACACTATCAAAGGTGGCGATTACAGATCAAGAGAGGCTAATGTTTACAGATTGGCAGAAGTCTCATCAAGTATTATTGATCAATGTGTTGCTCAAGGAGTTCCTTTTGCTAGAGAATATGGAGGTCTTTTAGATAATAGATCATTTGGTGGGGTATTGGTTTCTAGAACTTTTTATGCAAAAGGACAAACTGGACAGCAATTATTACTGGGCGCATATTCTGCAATGAATAGACAAGTAGCCAGAGGAAAAATAAAAATGTTTACAAGACATGAAATGATGGATATAGTTATTGTTAATGGTAAAGCTAGAGGAATAATCACTCGTAATTTAATTACTGGAGAGATTGAAAGTCATTCTGCTCATGCGGTTGTCTTAGCGTCAGGTGGTTATGGGAATTTATTTTATTTATCTACCAATGCTATGGGAAGCAACGTGTCTGCAGCTTGGAAAGTTCATAAAAAAGGAGCTCTTTTTGCAAATCCTTCTTTCACACAAATCCATCCAACTTGTATACCTGTTTCAGGAGATTACCAGTCTAAACTTACCTTAATGTCCGAATCTTTGAGAAATGATGGTAGGATTTGGGTTCCAAAAAAAATTGATGATGCAAAAAAGATAAGAGAGGGTAAACTTAAGCCAACTGATTTGAGTGAAGATGAAAGGGATTATTATTTAGAAAGAAGATACCCCGCTTTTGGAAACCTAGTACCACGTGATGTTGCATCAAGAGCGGCGAAAGAAAGATGTGACGCTGGATTTGGTGTTAATAAAACAGGCGAAGCTGTTTTTCTAGACTTTTCTTCTTCTATAATAAGGTATGGAAAAGAGAAAGCCTTAATTAAAGGATTAGATACAGCTGATATTAATTTAGTTAGATCTTTGGGAGAGCAAGTTATAAAGTCTAAATATGGCAATTTATTTCAGATGTATGAAAAAATTGTTGATGAAAATCCATACAAAACTCCAATGATGATTTATCCTGCTGTTCATTATACAATGGGAGGATTATGGGTTGATTACAACTTAATGACTACCATCCCAGGTTGTTATGCTATTGGTGAAGCCAATTTTTCAGATCATGGAGCAAATAGGCTTGGAGCATCAGCATTAATGCAAGGATTAGCAGATGGTTATTTTGTGCTTCCAAATACTATAAATGATTTTCTAGCTGATGATATTAAAACTGGACCAATTTCATCAGATTTACCTGAATTCAAAGAGGCAAAAAAATTAGTTGAAGAAAAAATTGATAAAATTATGTCTAATAAAGGATCAAAATCTGTCGATTATTTCCATAAGAAATTGGGTAAAATTATTTGGAATAATTGTGGAATGTCAAGAAATAAAAAGGATTTAAAAAAAGCAATCAAAGACATTCAAAATTTGAGAAAAGATTTTTATAAATACTTAAAAATTCCTGGTGAAAAATTTTCTTTCAATGAATCATTAGCAAAAGCCCTGAGAGTTGCTGATTTTATGGAATTAGGTGAATTATTTGCATTAGATGCACTTAATAGAAATGAGTCTTGTGGAGGTCACTTCAGAGAAGAGTATCAAACTAAAGAGGGTGAAGCTTTAAGAAATGATGATGAATTTAGATTTGTTTCAGCTTGGGAGCATAACCCTAATATAGAGTTGTCTAAATTACACAAGGAACAATTACAATTTGAGAATGTTGAATTAAAAAGTAGATCATATAAATAATGAAATTGTATTTAAAAATATGGAGACAAAAAAATAACCAATCAAAAGGTAGTATGATTGATTATGAGATTGATAATATTTCTCCTGATATGTCATTTCTTGAAATGATGGATGTGCTAAATGAAAAAATAATTGAGGAGAATGGTGACCCTGTTGCATTTGATCATGATTGTAGAGAGGGTATTTGTGGCTCTTGCTCCATGTTTATAAATGGTGAGCCTCATGGTCCTGATAAATTAATTACTACTTGTCAGCTTCATATGAGGAAATTCAAAGATGGTGACACTATATATATTGAGCCATTTAGAGCTAAAGCTTTCCCAATTATTAAAGATTTAGTTGTTGATAGATCAGCTTTTGATAGAATACAGCAATCAGGTGGATTCATCTCCATTAATACATCTGGTAATACTTTAGATGCTAATACAATACCGATTGAAAAAGAAAATGCTGATAAAGCTTTTGATGCTGCAACATGTATTGGTTGTGGCGCATGTGTTGCTAGTTGTAAAAACTCATCTGCAATGCTTTTTGTATCTGCAAAAGTTTCCCAATTCTCTCTTTTACCACAAGGTAAAGTTGAAGCTACTGATAGAGTTTTAAATATGGTTAATCAAATGGATCAAGAAGGTTTTGGAAATTGTACAAATACTGGTGCATGTCACGTTGAATGCCCAAAGGGTATCTCATTAGATTACATTGCTAAGCTTAATAGAGAATATGTTAAAGCAAACATTAAAAAATAATAGATCATATTTTTTCACGAATAACCCAATTTGCTCTAATTTTTATTCTTTCTAAACTGTGTATTGTTTCTTCGGGTTTAATTTTATTTAAATAATTTCCAGAGTCCCATTTATAATTTTCATTTTTGTCATGAATCAATCTTAAATTATAGTCCCCTGGATTAATATTTTCAAAAATACATTCTTCAAATTGACTTTGAATATATTTAGATTGAATAATTTTTTCCTTAGTATCTAATAGTTCAACAATAATTGGATACTTTTTTAATGTTTCAATATCAACAATTAACAATCCGTAATCAGAACTCTTTTTTGTATTAAACGAGTAGTTTAGTGTATCAATAGTATTATCAAAAAAATCAAGGATTGCATTAGGTAAGACACTAATATTATACTTATCATTTGGTAAAATCTCAAAATCAAAAATGATATCAATTCCATTTTCAATGCGTGTTGAAAATTCAATTCTTACTGAATCTTTATTATAAATATTTATGTATTGATCATCAATTTTTGATATAGGAATGTTACTATTTAAAATAAATTTTTCTCCCAAATCGATAGAATTTTGTATATCACTATTGATTTGAAGAGAGTCTCTTTCTAATTTTTTTCTTGGATACGGAACTTTAAATTGATCTTTGAATTTTTTATTTTTTATATCTAAATAAATAGTATCATAATCGAATTCTTTAAACCAGAAATTTAAGGTATCAGTTTCTTTTTCTAATGTTATTCGTGATGAATCAATAATGTTTTTATTAGAAATTTTTATATCTAAACTGTCAGTATTTCCTCTATATCCAAATGATAGTTTGTTATAGGATGTTTGGAATGGTTTGAAAATGAAAAATTCTGGATTTTCTTTAAAAATTCTTAAATCAATTTGATAATCCCCTGGAAGATTTACTATGCTATCATAATAGGCAATTTTATCGATTAAAGGATCAAATAAAAAATTATTGTTATTATCCTTAATTGCTATTAGATGATACTTGCCTGTCTTTACATTAGTAAAATTAAAATATGTACTATCCAGAGTGCTTGCAACATAAGTTGGTTTTTCTTTATATATTATCGAATCATAAAATTTTTCATTTTTTGGATAAAGCATAACCGTGATTAATTCATCTGTTTTTGCAGAATAACTATCTTTAATTAAGCCATCAATTTCCAGAGAATCTATGTATGAACCAGTCGAGAATGCATACTTGTAAAATGGTAATTTATTACCTTCATTATTATCCTCTATACTTTGTCCAAAATTGAAGACATAAGTTGTACTATCATTTAATGATTCGTTAATTTCTATATCAATATATTTTGAAGCACCACCTTGTGGGAAAATGGAATATTTACTTTTATCAATTGGAGGAGATACAACAAGCTGAGAATTTAATTTTTCTAATTTTATATATTCATCAAAAAAAATTCTAATCTTATCATCATCAAAATAAATAGAATTGTTATTGGGAACTTCTCTTACAATTTCAGGCGGATTTTCATCTTTAGGCCCACCATCAGGTGTACCTCTTTTTGCACAGGAGTTCAAAAAAATAATTACTATTAGTAATAGGAGAGGGGACTGAACTTTCATAAACATCAATAACTAAAAGAATTTATTTTTAATTATTAAAATCATAATAAAGATGAATATAGTATTTTTGTTACATGTCTGAAGAAAAATTCAAAAAAATAATTTCACATGCTAAAGAATATGGTTTTATTTTTCAGTCTAGTGAAATTTATGATGGATTGAGCGCAGTATATGATTATGGTCAAAATGGTGTTTTACTAAAAAATAATATTAAAGATTATTGGTGGAAATCAATGATAAATATGAATGATAATATTGTTGGATTAGATTCAGCTATATTTTCTCATCCGACTACATGGAAAGCAAGTGGTCATTTGGATGCTTTTAATGATCCACTTATTGATAACAAGGATTCAAAAAAGAGATATCGTGCAGATAATTTAATTGAAGATTTTATTGATAAAATTCAAAATAAGTTAAATAAGGAAGTTTTTAAGAATGAAAAAAGAATTGGAGAAAAATTTGATTTAAAAATGTTTTTATCCACGAATGAAAGAGCCAAAAAGTACAATTCTAAAATCAATAATCTTAAAGCTAGATTAAATAAAGCATTAAATGAAGACAATTTAAATGAGCTTAAACAGATAATATTAGATAATAATATTATTTGTCCAATCTCAGGATCATGTAATTGGACAGATGTAAAGCAGTTTAATTTAATGTTTAACACAAAGTTTGGAGCATCTCTTGAAAGTTCATCTGATTTATATCTTAGACCAGAAACTGCACAAGGAATATTTCTTAATTACATGAATGTTTTAAAAACAGGTCGAATGAAAATCCCATTTGGCATAGCTCAAATTGGTAAAGCATTTAGAAATGAGATTATAGCCAGACAATTTATCTTTAGGATGCGCGAATTTGAACAGATGGAAATGCAATTTTTTATTAAGCCTGGAAATCAAAAAAAATGGTATGAGTTCTGGAAAGAAAATAGAATGAAATGGCACCTTTCATTAGGTATCGATCAGAATAAGTATAGGTTTCATGACCATGAAAAACTTGCTCATTATGCTGATGCTGCTTGTGATATTGAATTTGATTTTCCATTTGGCTTTAAAGAGCTTGAAGGTATTCATTCTAGAACTGACTTTGATTTATCAAATCATGAAAATTTTTCCTCAAAACAAATTAAATATTTTGATCCATTTGATGAAAAAAAATATA
>ENA-OSEY01000421-OSEY01000421.1-marine-metagenome-genome-assembly--contig:-NODE-421-length-31403-cov-4.931143_pt1 | contig 31403 bp, 36 predicted proteins | sample MGYA00248465_ERZ534230 | MGnify/ENA primary metagenome ERZ534230 (study PRJEB26409, sample SAMN06344110) | marine metagenome | isolation source: Sea water from surface | place: Atlantic Ocean:Southern... | reverse complement strand
CCTGGTTGGATTGCACCAGTTGTTGCTGCACCAGCAGGGCAGCAGCCAGATCGCCGCCTTTCCAGAGCTGGGCCGCCCGTTGGCGGCGGCAATGGGCCTGCTCCTGCGGCGCTCCCTCCCCCAGCCAGCGCAGAGCGGCTAGGTGTTCGGTGGCCGTGAGGCAGTGGCTCCATTCCTCGCTGTTGATCGCCTGCCGCAATCGCCCTGGAAGCTGCCGTTCCCACCAGAGGGCACCAGCAACAACCCCCAGCACCAGCGTGAATGTCCCAACGACCCACAGCTGCAGCAGCATCGGGCGGCGTGGCGCCACGGAAAGAAGTTCTCGTTCATTGAGTTGTATGTCGTTCGCTCGCGGGCGGAAGCCTGTTGTGGACGGCCTGTTCAGCGGACGTGTCCGAGGCTCAGATCCGGCAGACAGCGACCGGTGCGCAGATCGGTGACCGTGGCCTGCAGCCGGGCATCAGCGTCCACCTGCAAACGCAGCTGGAGGCAGTCCTCTCCCACCCGGCCGGGCGGATCCAGGGGCAAGGAGACCGTGACATCCGGCCAAGGCTGATGGCGGAGGTCGCCCTCCTCCTCCCGTTGAAGGGTGGGCACCCCATTAACCTCGATCACTCTGAAGCTACGTTCAGCTGAGGGTTCTCCGAACACTAGTTCCAGCTCAACCTGTTCATCGCGGCTGGCGGCCAGCACCAGCTCCAGGGGGGCTGGGCTCGGCCAGGGTTGACCGGCCACGAAGAGGGGATGCCAGCGGTGGCTGTTGCTGCGCTGATCCCAGAAACGGAGGGAAACGCCGTGTTGGAGCACATCCCGAATGGCAACCCCTGGCGTGAGTTGAAGCGCACCCAGGGCCACGGCCGTCACCGGTGGCGGGGTGAGCAACGGCGCTGGCGCCGTGTGCTCGGAGAGCCACTGGCGCAGGAGGGGCAGCTGGGCACCGCCTCCGACGGCCACCACGCCCTCCAGATCTTCAAGGCTGCAGTTGTTGCGGCGACCGCCGGCGAGACAGGTCTCCAGCAATTGTTCGAGGGCGTCTCCGAAGCCGCGCTCCAGCAGAAGCGCGTTGAGTTCGCTGCGCGACAGGCGGAGCACATGCTCCTGCTCATCCACCGCCAATTCCATCAGGGGCTCGTTGTCCGCCAGGGCGGTGTCGCTCAGCCGGCATTTGAGCCGTTCGGCGGCATTGAGCAGGGGGGCGCTGGCGGCTTGACCCGGGCAACAGCGGTCCACAATCCAGCGATCGATATCACGGCCGCCGAGGCGCAGCCCCGCCTTGCCAAGAACTTTTGCTGTGCGCAGCATCTGGCGGCTGTTGTCCCCCAGGCTGCGCCCCCCCAGCCGCAGCAATTGGGCGATCGGTGCAGCACGACCTTCCCCGCCCTCCAGAGCCACCAGGGCCAGGTCCAGGGTGCTTCCGCCCAGGTCCACCACTAGCAGGGTGGAACCAGCGGGAAGCCCGGCTCCCATGGCGGCTGCTGTGGGTTCATCCACCAGGGCGATCTCGGCCACCGGCAGCGTGGTGCAGGCCTGCAGCAACCAGCTGCGATACGCCCGGTAGCACTCCACCGGGGCGGTCAGCACCAGCCGCTCCACCGGGAGATCGCTGGGGAGCCGGCTCCAGATCTGTTGAAGCAGCTGTTCTCCAGCCCAGCGGGCTGCTTCCTGTTCTGGGGCATCCGCTTGACCGATGCGGCCTTTGAAGTCGCGATGCAGACGGCTGTCCACGGAGTCATTGAGGCCTGACTCGAGCACCTGCCGGCCAATCAGGGGCCGTTGCGATGCCTCCCACACCAGGCTGGGAATTTCACCGGCCCGGCTGCAGATGGCGGGCAGGTTCAGCAGATCGGCAGTTGTGGATGTCGCTCCCTGATAAGCCACCACCGTGGTGGTGCTGCCCAAATCGATGGCGAGGGTTCCGCCCCGTTGGTCTGAATGCTGAAGCTTTTCTTCGCCCACGCGATCTCTGACCGTGCTCAGGGCACGGTGAAGTCAGGATGAGACTAGGGGGACTGGCGGCAATGGATCGATTGCAACAGCTGATCTTCTCCTTCTACCGGGAAGAGCCTGAACTGCAGGACAGGCTGGAGCCGCTGCGGAGCTGTCGCATGCGTCGCAGCTGGGGCAGCATCCGCATCGAGTGCATCGACGATGCGCATCTCGAGGAATTGAGTGGTTTGGTCGCTGATCTGCGCTTGCCCCTGGCGGCCTTGGGGATGGGGCGCCAGATCGTGTTGCGGGTTCCTGGCTCCCGTCAGCGGGCTTACCCCATGCACGTGCCTTTTCACACCGACCAGCTGGCCTGAGACGGCCACCACTTAGTCTCAAGTTGTTTGATCTAGAAGCCTGTGCTTTCGGCCGGAGTCGATTCCAAGGATCTCGCCAAGCGTGGCGAAAGTTTGATTCGCCAATCAAGCAACCGTTATCTGACAACGGTGCGGATCGCCTTCCGGGCCAAGCAGCGCCGCTTCGACGATTTTGACGGTCTTCTGGAGGAGTCCAGCGTCAAGCCGGTTCAGCGGGCCATCGTGGAATTGAGCGACGAGCAAGACCAGCCCGATCTGCTGCCTGGTTGATCCATCGGCTGTGATCCAGCAGGAGGGGGACGGTTGGCGGGTGTCGCACGACCCCTCCCGCGGCGAATATTGCGTTCTTATCGGAGGAGAACGCTGGGCATTTGAGTTGACCGAGCCGGAGTGGCGGGATCTGGTGGATCTCGTGGCAACCCTGGAGCAGCAGCACAGGGGTCTGGTTGATCAATTGATGCCCGAGGAGTCGATTGAGCTGGAGCTGGATCGAGGCGTGTGGTGGGGATGCTTGAGCGGTGATCGCAACCAATGGGAGTTGCGCATCCTGCTTACCCCGCTGCAGGGACGTGCGGCCGAGGGGGAGTGGCCGGCCCCAGCGGCGGCGGCGGCCGTTGCTGCCTTGAGAACGTTGTGGGACTCGCAGCATTGATTAATCCAGCTAATCGTTTTTGAGTCATTGATTTCTCCCGCCCTTTCCCTGCTGCTCTGCACAGCTTTTCCACAGGCCATGGGCCGTTAACGCCGTTCTGGTGGGTTTCTGTGGAAATCCCCCGTTTGTTGTTGTTTTTGCTTGACGATGGCGGCGGGCTGCGCAGTTCCGCCTAGGCCGGCGCTTCGACCAGTGCAGGAGTGGCTTTCTGGCAGGGATCTCGCCTGGAGATTCATGAGAATGCCCCCGTGTTGGTGGTCCTTGACGGTGGCGCCGTGGTGTGGAGAACTAGTGTTCGTTTCGAAGAGAAAAGATGCCGGAAGGCCTTGAGCAAGCCGCGGCTGAGACCAGTGTTGTGAGTTTCCAATCGGAAGTGCCGCAGCCCCTTCAGCAAGCCATGACCCAGTTCATTGAGGGGCATCCGAACTGGGATCAATACCGTTTGGTTCAGGCGGCGCTTGCCGGTTTTCTGGTGCAGAACGGCCAGGCATCGCGGGAGATCACCCGGGTTTACGTCGGAAACATGTTCCGCCGGGAATCGCTGATCAATGGGGTCTGAGGCCGGCAGCAGGCCATCAGCACCAGGGCGCTGAAAGGGAGGCTGAGCAGCAGTCCCAGGGTGGCTCCGATCAGCCCCAGAAGATTGAGGCCAAGCAGCATTCCCAGCAAAGCCAGCACCTTGAGCCCATTGCGGTGCACCAGTTGGCGGCTGTGGTCCATCGCCTGAAGTGCTCGGCAGCGCTCGTGCACGAGCAGGGGCAGGGCCAGGGTTTGGCTGAACAGCCAGCTCAGCAGCACCACTCCCCCCAGCAGCACGCTGAGGCCTGCCAAGGCCGTGCTCCAGCGTCCGAGCGCCCAGCTCAACGACTGAATCAATCCGACGCCACCCAGCACGAGCACCAGCTCAAGCAGCACCAGGGTGAAGGCCTGGCGCAGCAGCTGTCTCCAGCTCTGCTGGGGTCGGTCGGCGCGTCGATCGGGGAGCAGGCCATCCGTCAGCTGCAGTAGGGCCAGGAGAGGCAGCAGTGGAAGCACCAGGCTGATCAACACCGACATGTCCCCCAGTCGATTCAGCCATGGGGATCCCGCCAGGCGCAGGTCGTGGCCGATCACCGCAGGGCCACTGGCACTGATCAACACCAGTGCCGCCAAGCCAACACAGCGCCAGGGCCCCCGGCTGAAGCCGATCCAGGCCCTCGGCAACAGGGTGACCAGTGGGATCTCAGTGGAGCTGGCCAAGCCGTGCAAGGAGGTCGTTGGCGGTGTCGGTGGGCACCGGAAGGATCGAGAGCCTGTTGCCGCGTTTGATTACGGGCAGCTGCTCTTCGCTGTAAAGCTCCCTCAGTTGGTCGAGACTGAGCAGGGCGTCGAATTCGCCAAGGAATCGCAGGCGTGCGCAGTCCCAGCGTGGTTTCTCGGGGCTTGACTTTGGGTCGTAATACTTGGCCGAGGGATCAAACTGAGTGGGGTCCACCAGGCCGGTCTCCATCACCTCCATCAGCCCGATGATCCCGGGTGGTTTGCAATTCGAGTGGTAGAAGAAGGCCTGGTCGCCCACATCCATGCTGCGCATGAAATTGCGGGCCTGGTAGTTGCGGATGCCGTCCCACAGTGTGGTGCCCTCGTGACGCAGATCATCGATCCCATAGGCGTCGGGTTCGCTTTTCATCAACCAGAAGGCCACGTCACAACGCTTGTTTCACACCATCATCGGACCGTTAGGCCAAGATGCATCCCATTGCGTTCGTTTGGTCTCAGGCTTCGTCAAGCAGGGGGTTGATCAGGGTGCGGAAGTGTTCCCCTCTGGCCTCGAAATCCCGATATTGATCAAAGCTGGCGCAGGCCGGTGACAGCAGCAGCGATGAGGCCTGATGCCGCTGCACGGCAGTTTCAGCCAGGTTCACAGCGCTTTCGAGCTCGGGGCACTGCAGCAGTTCGCCGGGGTATCCAGCCGCTTTGGCCAGGCTGGCTAGCTCATCGGCCCCCGCACCGAACAGGATCAGGCTGCAGGCCTTGCTTTGCAGCTGCTTCAGCCAGCCACTGGCGTCGCCCTGTTTGGTCTGCCCCCCGGCCAGCACCACGACGGGGCCCTGCACGGCTCGCAAGCCAACCTCGGCTGCGTCGTAATTGGTGGCTTTGCTGTCGTTGAACACGCTGGCTCCCGCCAATGTGCCCAGCTGCTCAAGGCGGTGCGGTACGCCCGGAAACGTGCGCAAGGCGTCGGCGATCTGCTGCGGGGAGAGGCCGGCCTCCAGGGCGGCAGCGGTCACCAGCAACAGGTTTTGGCGGTTGTGGCGGCCTGGCATCGCCAGGACATCAGCCGCAAACAATCGGGTGGTGTTGTTGCGCACCATGCCCTCGTCATCAATCCAGAGGTCGGCGGGCTGGTTGTCCGGATGCGCGCCCTCACTGCTGACCCAGGTGCCGCGGTTCCAGCTGCTGCGTTGCTGCCGCAGGTCTGGATCATCGGCATTGAAGAGGGCGCACTCCGAGCGTTCGAGCAGCCCACGTTTGATGGCCCGGTAGGCCTCCAGGCTGCCGTGGCGCTCGAGATGGTCTGGGGTCAGCGTGGTCCAGATGCCGATCTTGGGGGCCACGGCGGGTGCTGCCTCGATCTGGTAGCTGCTCAGTTCCATCACGAGCCAATCCGGCCGCGGCTTGGCCCCTGAGCCGATCTGGCAGGCCAGCTCTGCCGCGGAGAGGCCCATGTTTCCCCCCATCGGTGCCGTGAGGCCTGAGGCCTCCAACACGTGGCTGAGCAGATGGGTGACCGTGGTTTTGCCGTTGGTTCCTGTGATGCCGATCCAGGGGATCTGTTGAAGGGCATCCCAGGCCAGATCCATCTCGCCGCGCACCTGGACGCCCTCGGATCGCAGCTGGACCAGGGTTGGGTGATCCCAGGGAATGCCAGGGCCGATCACCACGGCGTCCAGGTTGTCGCGCCAGGCGTCAAAGCTTTGCAGGGTCAGGGGCTGCCCTAGCACCACCTGAATGCCCTCTTCGGCGAGGGTTTTCGAGGTGTGTTGGAGGGCTTCGTTATTGCCCCGTTCGAACATAACAACGTCGTGATTCTGCTGCTTGAGCAAACGCGCAGCACCCAAACCTGAACGACCCAAGCCAACGACAATCGTGCGTGTCATCGCAAGGTCTGAAGTTCGGGAACGCAGTCCCTACAGGGAAAGTGGGCGATACTGGATTTGAACCAGTGACTCCTACAATGTCAATGTAGTGCTCTACCCCTGAGCTAATCGCCCGACATCGATCAATTTGAAATCTTGTGATTTCATCGACCGAGGCTGAACAGTAGCAGCTGGTGGGCAGCTCAACTCAACTGCGGCGCAGTTCAACGCGCCAGCGCTCCCGTTTGGTGCGGGTGAGTGAGAGCACCTCCACCGAGCCACGATCCTGCAGCTGCAGCCGGTCGCCCACCACCAGTTCACGGCTGGCTTGACGCACGTTGCCCCAATTGAGCCGTAGGCGCCCGGCTTTGACGTGGGTCACGATCTTGGCCCGGGACAGCCCGAATCCTGCCGATGCAATCGCATCCAGACGACAGGAGGCCTCCACCGTTTGCAGGGTGCGGACGCTCCGTTGCACAGGCTGTTGCAACTGCTCCAACGGGCGGGATTCGCAGCGAATCTCGACCTCGCGCACGGCACCCAGGCGGCCATGCAGGGCTTGGGCTGCGCTGGGGGTGCAAATCCCTTGCCCGCCGCGATCGCCCCGTACCCAGAGATCGCCGATGTTGTCTGCATCGACGCCCATGGTCTGCAACGCTTCACGCAGGTCCTCGGGGGAAAGCGGGTCGAAGAGGAAATTGCCTTCGATTAGCAGGCCTTGAATGGGGGGCTCTGCATCGGGGCTGTCGTCGCGACGGTGGCAGAGCAGCCGTTGGCGTTCGGCGCCTGGATAGCCGCCATCACTGATCCAGGTCAATTCACTGAGGCTGCCCAGGCGAGCCAAGGCTTCCTCCCGCAGCGGTGCGCTGAGAAAGGGACTCCAGGCCGGTTGCCAGGTGCGCAACACCTGCTCCGCGAGATCGACCAGCAGCGTCAATTCCTCCGGGTTCTGGGTCCCCGCCAGCAGCTCCTCTCGGGGCAGCATCACAGGTCGTCGAGGCGAACCACCTGCTGCGGCCGCGACTTTTGAATCACCTGCCAGGGGGCCTCGATGCCATTGGGGGTTTCCAGCAGCACCAGCCAGCGTCCTTCGTCGCGGCGGTTGCGCAGGATCCGCACGCCTGCATCATTGTCTGAATCCACGCTGGCGGCTGCGGCGTAGCTCCCCATCAGGCCGGAGCCCATGCCCAGCAGGCCGCCGATCAGGGTTTCACCCCAGGGGCCAAAGCTGGCGAAGGTGGTGAGGGTGGTGATCTTGGTGAAGGTGACCCCTGCCATGAAACCGAAGGGCATCAGCCAGCGGGCCATGCCGCGCTGCCGCTGTTGGCGCGTGAGGTTGGGGTTCAACAGGGCAACCTTGTCGATGGCATCCCCATTTGGGGGGATCGTCAGACACTTCAGCAGCGGCAGATCGGTGTCCCGGAGCCGCTGGGTCAGGCCTTCTGCCGCGGGGGCATCGGCCATCACCATCACACAGACGGGCATGGGGGCATTCAGATCCAATGCGCTGAATTCTGAACCCTGTGCTTCGAACTGGAGGGGGTGGTGGATGTCGATCTCTACAGTTCACCGCGGCAGTTCTGCGCCTTTCGATGACGAAAGTTCTTGTCTCCGATCCGATCGACCAGGCCGGGATCGACATCCTTGGCCAAGTGGCGCAGGTGGATCAGCGCACCGGCCTCTCTGAGGAGGAGCTGATCGGGATCATCGGTGAGTACGACGGATTGATGATCCGATCCGGCACCCAGGTGACCGCAGCGGTGATCGCGGCGGCGAGCCGGCTCAAGATCATCGGCCGCGCCGGCGTCGGCGTCGACAACGTTGATGTGCCTGCGGCCACCCAGCGGGGTGTGCTGGTGGTGAACTCGCCGGAGGGCAACACCATCGCTGCAGCGGAGCACGCTCTGGCGATGATGCTGACCCTCTCGCGGCACATTCCTCAGGCCCATGGCGGCATGCGGGCCGGCAAGTGGGATCGAAAGAAATACGTCGGCAACGAGCTGTACAAAAAGACCCTGGGGGTGGTCGGTCTCGGCAAGATCGGATCCCACGTCGCCCGGGTTGCCCAGGCCATGGGCATGGAGGTGATCGCCTACGACCCCTTCATTGCCGCTGACCGGGCTCAACGGATGCAGGTGAAGCTGCTGGAGTTGGATGAGTTGTTCCGCACCGCCGACTACGTCACCCTGCACATCCCGCGCACCAAGGACACCGAGAACCTGGTGAATGCGGAGCTGCTGCGCACGATGAAGCCCACGGCGCGGATCGTGAACTGCGCCCGTGGCGGTGTGGTGGATGAGGCGGCGATCGCTGAAGCGATCAACAACGGTGTGATCGCCGGCGCTGGCCTGGATGTGTACGCCAGTGAGCCTCTGGCGGAAGACTCCCCCCTGCGGGCGGTGGAGCGTGGTCTGGTGCTGACGCCTCACCTCGGTGCGTCGACGGAAGAGGCCCAGGAGAATGTGGCGATTGATGTGGCGGAGCAGATCCGCGACGTGCTGCTGGGTCTGCCGGCCCGTAGTGCGGTCAACATTCCCGGCCTCAGCGCCGAGATCATGGAGCGGCTCAAGCCCCATCTCCAGCTCGCTGAGACGGTAGGTCTGCTCGTCAGTCAGCTGGCTGGTGGTCATGTGCAGGAGATGGAACTGCGGTTGCAGGGTGAATTCGCCAGCCATCCCTCTCAGCCTCTGGTGATTGCTGCTCTGAAGGGTCTGCTCAGTGCTGGCCTTGGCGACAGCATCAACTTCGTGAATGCCTCGCTTGAGGCCAAGGCCCGCGGCATTCAGGTGCTGGAGGTGAAGGATGAGAGCAGCCGCGACTTCGCCGGTGGTTCACTGCAAATCACTACCCGTGGTGACCAGGGCAGCCGCAGTGTCACCGGTGCCGTCTTTGCTGATGGCGATCTGCGCATCACCAGCATCGATGCCTTCCCGGTGAATGTGACCCCCAGCAGCCACATGCTGTTCACCCGACACCGGGACATGCCCGGAATCATTGGTCACCTGGGCTCTCTGCTGGGCGAACACAACGTCAACATCGCCTCCATGCAGGTGGGCCGCAAAATCGTGCGCGGCGATGCGGTGATGGTGCTCAGCATCGATGATCCGATCCCAGCAGATCTGCTGCAGACGATCACGGCCATCGATGGCATCCAGGAAGCACACCCGGTCACGCTCTGATGTGGTGGCGTCTCACACTCCCGTGTCCTCCGGAGCTGGAGGAATCGCTGGTGTGGAAACTGACGGATCTTGGGCTGCATCGCCATGCGGTGCAGCATGCGCCGGAAACGCCTGATCGCAAGACGCTGTTGGTCTGGCTCCCGAAGCCGGAGTGGCCGGAGCCGCAGCGGCGGGAGCTGATCGCCAGCCTGCAGCCGCTGGCGGAGCCCTTTGGACTCAGCCTGCCCGAAGGACATTGGGACGATGTGGCCGATGAGGATTGGAGCCTCAGCTGGAAACAGCATTGGCAGGCCGATCCTGTCGGTACGGGGCTGTTGATCCTTCCGGCCTGGCTGGAGGTTCCGCCGGAGCATGCCGACCGGCTGGTGATCAAGATGGACCCTGGCAGTGCCTTCGGCACCGGAAGCCACCCCACCACTCGGCTCTGCTTGGAAGCCCTAGAGCAGTCGCCTCCTGTGGGTGGGTTGGTGGCCGATCTGGGTTGCGGCAGCGGGGTGCTGGGCCTCGCTGCACTGGGCCTTGGGGCGGAGTCGGTGGTGGCCGCTGACACCGATTCCCTGGCGGTGCGTGCCACGACGGACAACCGCGGCCTCAACGACCGATCGGAGGCTGAGCTTCAGGTGGCTCTTGGTTCTGTGGAGACCCTGAGCGAGCTTCTCGCGCCCCGCCGCGCTGATCTGCTGCTCTGCAACATCCTGGCTCCGGTGATTGAAGCCCTCTCCCCGGGTTTTGAGGGGCTGCTTCAGCCCGATGGGCGCGCTCTGCTCAGTGGGCTCCTGGTGGATCAGGCGCCGCGCCTGAAGGAGGTCCTCGGGGGCTTGGGCTGGTTGGTCACCGCCGAGGCGGCACAGGGCCGCTGGGGGCTGCTGGAGATCCGCCGCCGCTAGCCCTTGCCCTATAAGCCAGGCTTATCAGAGAGGGGCCTCCGATTGGTCCTCCTCCCCAGTGGCCCCGGAATCGTCAGGTTGAGCACCTATTTGAAGTAAAAATGTGGCGTTCTGCAGGACCGGGTTTTCCGGAACCCTGTACGCATTCATCAATCATGGCTTCCTACAAGGTCACCCTGGTCTCCGAGAGCGAAGGTCTGAACAAGACCATCGAAGTGCCCGACGACCAGTACATCCTCGACGCTGCTGAAGAGCAGGGCATCGACCTCCCCTACTCCTGCCGCGCTGGCGCTTGCTCCACCTGCGCCGGCAAGATCACCGCTGGCACCGTCGACCAGTCCGACCAGAGCTTCCTGGACGACGACCAGATCGAAGCTGGTTTCGTGCTGACCTGCGTCGCCTACCCCACCAGCGACTGCACCATCAAGACCCACGCCGAAGAAGAGCTCTATTGAGCCTCTGTCCTTCAACTGGACGTGTCCTCAACCACCCCTTCGGGGGTGGTTTTTTTTGGTCTGGTCGTCTTCCATGCGTGTCCCTTGTCTTCTCCTGCCGTGAGCCGCCCCGAAGTCGACGATCTTCTGGAGCCCGGCAGCGTTCACACCAGCCCCGGCGGTCAGTACAGCTTCCGCGTCATCGGGCCCTGTTGCCGGTTGTTTGATCGTGAAGAACTGCCCTGGCCCTGCTGTCGTCTGGCCTGGCGCAGCAAGGAGCCGAGCTGGCGACGGATCGGACGGCGGTTTGTTCCCGACCTGGCGGCCCGGCGTTGCCCCTCCTACGCCGTGGAACTGCTGCAGCCGGGAGGACGACCCACACCCACCGTGCTGACCCTGTTCTCCGTTCGTTTCAGCCGGGATCTGCAGGAGTGGTGGTATAGCCGCCATCCCAACTCCATGGCCCCTGAGCAGGTGAGTCCCCAACAAAAAGCCCCGGACGACCTGAGGCCGCCGGGGACAGACAATTTTGATAAGAGTTGATCGGCGGGAGCAGATCAGAAGTAGATCTTGCCGCCACCCCAGGCACTGCCCTGGACTTTGGGGGACACCAGGATGTAACCGGCCATCAGGCGCAGATCCTCGTCATCAAGATCGCGCATGGCGGGATAGAGCTCAGCGTCGCGCATGCTCGGGTGGAGGTCAGCAATGCTGTATTCACCGTCGTAGGAGGTGGGGTCCTTCATGTAATCAACCAGGGCCTCAACGTTGTCGCGGGCCGGGGTGGCCAATGCCAAGGTCTCAGGATCCAAACCCACGTTGTGGTTGGTCTTGGTGATGCCACCGGCGTGGCAGGTGCCGCAGCTGGTGTTGAACACCTTGCGGCCAGCATCGATTTCGCGATCGCTGAAGGTCACCTCTGTGCCGGAGGGATCTGCCGGAACCGTCAGGGTCTCAGCGTCCCACTGGGCCGCCTGAGCCGGAGAGATAACGGCCAAACCGATCAGCACCGGGATGAGGACCAGAAGGCCCTTCAGGGACCGTCGCAAGGAAGAGAACACAGAGGCCATGAAGGTAAGGGGGTGTGACGCATTCACCGCACCAAGCTCTTGTATCACGGGGAAGTGACCCTCTGTGGCCGGATCACGAACTGTTGCAGCGTGGTTTGACGTCAATGCTGAGGAAGTCCTTGGCCAGCAGCGTGTTGGGGAAGATCGCCTTGGCCTCGTCCAACAGGTCTTGGGGCGTGACCGGGTTGCCCGGCACGTAGCGCGGGCTGAGGTGGGTGAGCACCAGCTGCCCCACACCCGCTTCGGCGGCCGTCTGGGCAGCCATGGTGCTGGTGGAGTGCTGTTTCTGGAACGCCATCTCCGCCTCGCCATGGGCAAAGGTGGATTCATGGATCAGCAGATCCGCGCCGCGGGCAAGCTCGATGGCCGCCTCACAGAACACGGTGTCGGTGCAATAGACGACGCTCACACCGGGCCGTTCCTCACCGCAGAGGCTGGTGCCGTCGATGCTGCGACCGTCCTCCAGGGTCACCGTTTCACCCCGCTTCAACTGGGCGTACACGGGGCCGGGCGGGATGTTCAGTTCCCGTGCTTTCTCAATGTCGAAGCGACCGGCCAGGGGCTTCTGTTCGATGCGATAGGCGTAGGCCGGCACACGGTGGGTGAGCGGGGTGCAGCGCACCGTGAAGTCGTCGTCCTCGAACAGAAGCGTGCCCTGCTCGGCTGCATCCCTGACCCGGTGGACGGCGAGGGGATAGCCGATCCGGGTGGAGCTGGTGCGCAGCACACCATTGAGGTAACTCTCCAGCGGGTCCGGCCCGTAGAGATCCACCCCTGCGGCGCTGCTGCCGGCGAGTCCGAGGCTGGCGAGCAGACCAGGCAGGCCGAACACGTGGTCGCCATGCATGTGGGTGATGAACACCCGGCGCAGCTGCGACAGCCGCAGATCACTGCGTAAAAACTGATGTTGGGTGCCCTCGCCGCAGTCGAACAGCCACATCTCCGAGCGCTGCGGCAAGCGCAGAGCCACGGCTGAAACGTTGCGGGCCCGAGTGGGTACCCCAGAACTCGTACCGAGAAATGTGACCTGCAAGGCCGGTGCTCCTCAGGACTCATGCTGCCACCTGGCTGAACCCCGGAACAGGCGGCACACTGGGACGCCTGTTGATCTCCAGCGTGCGCCGCGCCTCCGTTGCCATCGGGCTGGTTCTCGTCGCTGTGATCGCTCCATCACCGGCTGCGCTGGCCCGCGGCCGCGAGCCGCAGATGCGCGTGCTGCTGCTGGAGAACAACCGGGTCAGCCTGCGTTCCGATGGTGCACAGCCGCTGCGGGTGCAGGGACTCCCCGGCGGAGAGCGACGGCCGCAGCGGCTGCAGCTCAGCCTTCAAGGAACCCGCCTGAGCGCCACTGTGGATGGCCGATCGATGCGGCTGGCCCCCAGCACCCTGGTGACGGTGCAGAACGACGATCCACGGGGCATCTGGTTGGGGGAGCGTCGCTACCGCGGTGTGCTGCGCATCAGCAGCCGAGGCGGGCGCTTGCGGGTGATCAACAGCCTTGGCGTTGAGACCTATCTCACCAGTGTTGTCGGCAGCGAAATGCCCCACCGCTGGCCCCTGGCTGCCTTGCAGGCCCAGGCTGTGGCGGCCCGCACCTATGCGTTGAAACAACTCAGCCGCGGTGGTGCCTGGGATGTGAAGGCCACGGTGGCGAGTCAGGTGTATCGCGGAGTGGAGTCGGAAACCCCGAGCACACGCAAGGCGGTGGCGAGCACCCGTTCGCTGGTGCTCGTGCACGGCGGTCGCCTGATCGATGCCGTTTTTCACAGCAGTTCTGGCGGGGTGACCGAGGCGAGCGGGATGGTCTGGCGCCGCCAGCATCCCTATCTGGTCAGCGTCCCCGACCACGACCAGCACAGCCCGGTGCACCGCTGGGAACAATGGTTTGATCCTGCCGGGCTGCGTCAGCGGCTGCCCGAAACCGGTGGGCTCCAGGCCGTTGAGGTGCTGAGTCGTTCCGGCAGCGGTCGCGTGCGCCAGGCCCGCGTGCGCGGCCCCCGCGGATCGCTGGTGCTCAGCGGCAGTCAGCTGCGCAAACGGTTGGGTCTCAAAAGCACGCTGGTGAACTTTGAGATGGTGACGGGGCGGCAGCGGTCTCCCGTGGAGCTTCCAGTGCGACGGGTGACTGCAACCGCCCGCCCGGGCTCCCGCATCGATCGGATCACGTCATCGGTGGCTCGTCAGAGGGGAGCACGGCCCCCCCTGTTGGTGGCCCCTCCGCCGGTGCTGGTCAGCAAGACGGCGGTGCGTCGTTGGTCCGCCGGCGGCCTTCAGCTGCTGGTGAAGGGCCAGGGCTATGGCCATGGCGTTGGCATGAGCCAGTGGGGAGCCCACGGCCTGGCGGAGCAGGGGGCCCACTTCCGCTCAATTCTTCAGCACTACTACCGCGGGGCTGAGGTCGTTCCCTACCGGCCGCACCATGACCCATCGCTGGCGCTGAAGCCCCCAACAAAGCCACTCTGGAGAGACATGCCGGTTTCGCCCCTTGGCACGGTTTCCCTGTCATCTGCAACGCCATTCCAGTGACACGGATCTCTGTGCTGTGCTGGCGGCCCATCTGGAGTGTCATCTGCGCGGTTGGCAGGGGCCTGATCCGCTGAAGCCTTTGGGACTGGCCACAGGACGGACGATGGAGCCGCTGTATCGCACCCTGGTGGAACGGCTGCTGTCGTGGTCTGCCGATGAGCTGGAGGCCCTGCGGGCCCGATGGTGCAGTTTCAACCTGGACGAATACCTCGGACTTTCGGCGGACGATCCCCGCGGCTACCGGGCCTACATGACCCATCACCTCGCTGCACCGTTGGGCCTGCCCGCTTCAGCGGTGCATCTTCCCGACAGCACCGCCGCTGACGGCGCGGCTGCTGCGCGGCGTTACGGCCAGCAGCTCAACCGTTGCGGAGGCATCGGGTTGCAGCTTCTGGGGCTCGGCAGTAATGGTCATGTGGGTTTCAACGAGCCGCCCTGTCCTCCTGATCAGCACTGCCATGAGGTGGAGCTGACCTCTGCGACCCGGCAGCAGAACGCGGTGCTCTTCGATGGTTGCGTTGAAGCTGTTCCCCAGCGGGCCATCACCCTGGGCCTCTGGGAGATCCTCGAGGCTGCTGAGATTCATCTGGTGGTGACCGGCGCCGCCAAGGCCGGCATCCTCCAGCGTTTGTTGGCCTTGAAAGAGCCAGACCCTGCGCTGCCTGCTAGTTGGCTGCTGACCCATCCCAATTTCTGGCTCTGGTGCGATGCAGCGGCTTTAGCTTGAACAACCGAGAGCAGCGGCGATGAGCATCGATCCCGTGGAACGGCGCCTTGAGCAGAGTTTTGAGGCGGAACGCTGGACGCGCTTTATTCAGGACTGTCAAGACCTTGAGCAGTTGCGCGAGACGGCCCTGGCGTTGGTGCAGCAGTTGGCCCAGCAGAGGGCGGCCAGTGCCTGGATGGCCACCCGGGCCTCTGAATCGGAAAACGCCAAGTTGGAGATGCTGGCGCAGATGATTCGTCAGCAACCCGATGGCGAGGCTGACCAGGCGACCGAGACTCCCTGAGGGGGCGGCCGCCGGTCTCCTCGGTGCTCAGTGTTCCTTTTGCCAGCGGCTCAGGTGTGCTGGCGAGAACTTGTGGCCGTGTTTGGCCCCGACCTTGACCACGCAGGAGTTGTCCTTGCCGCAGCGCTGCACCTCATCGCGGATCGAGTCGTTGCTCTGCACCCGCGACATGAACGTCTCCAGCTGTTTCATGGACATGGCGATCCTCCAGAAGGGATGTCTTCGGCCTAGCGCTGGGGTTGATCGGGGCTCAGGGCCTCAAGCTTTGGTGCGGATTTGCTGACGACAAACTTCAAGGAGGCGTCAGTCGAGCTCCAGTTCGTCGGCGAGATCGAGGTTGGCGCTGACGCTGCGCACATCATCGAGCCCATCGAGGGCATCCAGCAGCTTGAGGCAGCTGCGGGCGGTCTCGGGATCATTCACCGAAACGCTCGTCTGGGCGGACCAGTGATGGCCCCACTCCCTCACATTCCAGTCTGCGTGGCGCAAGCCGTCCTGAAGGCTCTCCAAGGCCTCGAACGGGCCGTGCACCACCACAGCCCCGTCCAGGAGTTCATAGCCATCAGCGTCCAGCTCCAGGAGGCTTTCCAGTAGCCGTTCCTCGTCGTCGGGGCCGGCGTTGAGGATCACTTCGCTGCGGTGTTCAAACAGATAGGCCACGCAGCCGTTTTCCCCCAGGTTTCCGCCGTTCTTGCCGAAGGCAAGCCGCAGATCCGCCGCGGTGCGGTTGCGGTTGTCCGTGAGTGCCTCCACCAGCACCGCCATGCCGCCAGGGCCATAGCCCTCGTAGCGCACGTCCTCCAGTTGGGCCCCATCACCGGCCTGACCTGACCCCTTGGCGATGGCCCGCTCGATGTTGGAGGCGGGAACCCCAGCGGCGCGGGCTTTGCTGATGGCCGTACGCAACTGAAAATTTCCAGCGGGATCGGCTCCGGCACGGGCCGCCACCATGATTTCCCGCCCCAGCCGGGTGAACACCGCCCCCCGTTTGGCGTCGACGACGGCCTTGGTGCGTTTGATCTGGGACCATTTGCTGTGGCCAGCCATCGCGTCAGGGCAGGGCGGGATGCGCTCGGAGAGTACTGAGCGACCGGATGGTTTCAGCCTGCTGCATCGAAGACCACCTTGGGTCGCAACAGACCTTCGCTCTCGCGGTGGCCGATGCCGGCCATGCTCCCATCGGCGTTGCACACCACCACCGCCTCTCCAGCACCGGGATCCATGGCGATGCGTCGGCCGCAGCGCCAGTCGATCTGCTCGGCTTCGCTGAGATCACGCCGGGGCAGGTCTTCTAGGGCCAACAGCGGCGAAAGGGGATCGGGCGGCACAGCGTCTCGCTCCGGCAGGGGATGGGCCTGGTGCGCGTGGAACCCCAGGGCCTGGGTACGGCGCAGGGAAGCAAGACAACCTCCGCAGCCGATGCGGTCCCCCAGATCCCGGGCGATCGAGCGGATGTAGGTGCCGGCGGAACAGTGCACCTCGATGCTCAGCTGTCCCAGGGCTGCATCCCAATTCAACAGCTCCAGCCGGTGCACGGTGACGGCCCGTGGCGGCAGATCCATGGCTTCACCGCGCCTGGCCTTGGCATGGGCCCGTTCGCCATCAACATGTACGGCGGAGACCTGCGGCGGACGCTGCTCAATCGCGCCCCGGAACGCCTCCAGGCTGCTGTTGAGCTCGGCTTCACTGAAGGATGGCCAGGCCTGCTGCTCCAGCAGCTCTCCTTCCAGATCGTCGCTGCTGGTGCGCCGGCCCAGCTGAATCACCCCGGTGTAGGTCTTCTCCCCGGGGAGGTAGGGCAGCAATCGGGTCGCCGGTCCCAGGGCAATGGGGAGAACCCCGGTGACGGCAGGATCAAGGGTGCCGCCATGGCCCACCCGTTTGAGGCCGTAGCTGCGGCGCAGGCGGCTGACGCAGGCATGGGAGGTGAGGCCTGCGGGCTTGTCGATCACCACGAAGCCGAAGGGGCCGTTCACCGGGGCTGGAGCAGGGTGCCCTGACTGTTGCATTCCGCCGGCTGCGTAGGTTGGCCGCTCTCTGATGCCCATCCATGCCCCAGCTCCGCAGCAGCACGGATGTGGACGTCTCCGCTTTCCTGGCGGACGGTTTGGGCATCAAGCAACACCTCAGCCGCTACCTCGACCTGACGCTGGAGCAGCTCGAGCAGCGTCTGCCCTGCAGCACCGACGACCTGGCGGATCTGCACCCCGGTGCGTTCCGGCCGGAGGACGCCACAGCCTTCTATGAGGACACGGTGGGCACGGGGCACCTGCTGGAGCTGGCGGCCTGGCATCTCTCCAGTGCGGACTACATCGCAGACACGCTGCGGCTGCAGGGCATGGCGGTGCAGGGCCAGGTGCTGGATTTTGGCGGAGGCATCGGCACCCATGCCCTTTCGGCGGCGGCGCTGTCGGAGGTTGACCACGTCTGGTTTGTGGATCTCAATCCCCACAACCAGGCTTTTGTGCAGCAACGGGCGGAAAGCCTGGGCCTGGCGGACAAGCTTTCGGTGCATCGTGACCTCAGCAGCACGGGCGATGTGCGTTTCGATGCGGTGGTTTGCCTCGATGTGCTGGAGCACCTGCCGGATCCTTCGGCGCAGCTGCTGGAGTTTCACCAGCGCATGGCGCCCGGGGCCATCGCTCTCCTGAACTGGTACTTCTTCAAAGGGCATCAGGGGGAGTACCCCTTCCATTTCGATGATCCGGCCCTGGTGGATGGGTTTTTCCGCACCCTGCAGGCTCAGTTCCTGGAGGTGTTCCACCCCCTTCTGATTACGGCCCGGCTTTACCGTTCGCTTGACGGCAGCGATTGACGCCTCAATGAGCCAAGCAGCCGACAAGGAACGTTGGCTGATCCGCTTGATCGTGATCAAAAAAGTCCTGCTCGCAGCCGTGCTGCTGGTGATCAGCCTGGCCGCTTTGTATGGAGATATTTATTACGCACAGCTTTCGGACTTCGCCGACACCTGGGGGCAGGCCGATCGCCGACTTTTGGCAGCCATGGCCCAGCAGGGGGCTGTGCTTGAGCCGACGCGCTTGATCCAGTTGGCGGTGGTCTCAGCCCTTTATGCGCTGCTGATCCTCGTTGCCGCTTGGGGCACGTGGTTGGGTCGTCGCTGGGGTGAGTGGTTATTGGTGGCGCTGCTGGCTTTGGCTCTTCCTCTCGAGATCATGCACGCCTGGCACGAACAAAGCCCCAGAACGTTTGTCGTCCTGGGGCTCACAGTTCTGGGGCTGGTGGTAACCAGCCGCCGGGTTTTGCATTGATTGCGAGGCGCTGAACGCGAATGCAACCTTTGCCTGATCAAGCAGTGGCCGTGATGTTGATGCGCTTGCGGTTGCGCAGGCCGCGGCGGATCGATTCGAACTTCACGATGCCGTCGGTGAGGGCGAACAGGGTGTCGTCCTTGCCTTTGCCGACATTGACGCCGGGCAGGACGGAGGTGCCGCGCTGGCGGATCAGGATGGAACCAGCGGTGACGGTTTCGCCGCCGTAGGCCTTCACGCCAAGGCGTTTGGCGTTTGAGTCGCGGCCGTTACGGGTTGAGCCTGTGCCTTTTTTATGTGCCATGGGAAGAGATGCTGGTGGGGCGGTTGATGGAGCGAGGGGGAGAGGTCAGCTGATGGCCTTGCCGCCCACGGAGATGGACTCAACCATCACCCGGGTGAGTTCCTGCCGATGACCATTCTTGCGGCGGGTTTTCTTTTTGGGGCGCATCTTGTAGACGATCACCTTCGGTCCGCGGCGATGGGCCATCACCTTGAGGGACACGGTGGCGTCCTTGACATAGGGCTGGCCGAGGGTGGTGCCCTTGCCGTCCTTCACCAGCAGAACGTTTTCAAGCTTGATGGTGTCGTCCACCTCGGCCTGAAGCCGGTCGATGTCGTAGTAGCGGTTGGGCTGCAGCCAGATCTGGGTGCCTGACGCCTCAACGATGGCGTAGGTCCCGCTCTGTTCCGCGGCTGGTTTCGTGTCGGCCATAAGGTGAAAAGACGCGTTCAGGCTCGGCGAACCGATTCAGGCCTGAGCCGCAATCGAAAGACAAACAAAGATCTTCGTCTCTGACGCGCCCCATCGTCAAGATTCAGATACTTCGACGCTGCGGATGCCCGGATGGCCAGGCCGGCCCTCACTGTTGCTCTCGTGCTGGGCAACCCAGCTTTGGTGGAAGCCTGCCGCCCCTGGCTGCCGGCCAACCGTTACGAGTCGGTTGTTCTGACGGTTGATCCTGGGGAGACCCTGGCAGCTGTCCTCGGACCCCGGCAGGACGATTTTGACGCTGTGGTGATCGAGCAGAGTCTGCTGGACGCTGAGGTCAAGGAGCAATTGCTGGCGGCGGGTCTGCTCTTCCCCGCCGTGATCGTTGGGGAGGTGAAGGGTCAGGTGGATTACCACCCCGAGGAGCTGCATCTGCCCGACGACCAGCTGGCCCAGCTGGGATACAACGTTGATGCGGCCATTTCGCGTTTTCTGCGCCAGGGGCGCGCCGATGGACGCCAGGACGACAGCAGCTCCTCCTCCCGTGCCGTCAGCAACCTTTCCGATCGCCTGCAGGAGCGACTTGGCTACCTAGGTGTTTTTTACAAACGGGATCCATCCCGCTTCCTGGGCAGCCTGCCCCCAGAGGAACGCCGGGACCTGCTGCTGTCGCTTCAACGCACCTATCGGGACCTGCTGGCGAGTTACTTCAGTGATCCGGCTGCGGCCAATCAGGCCTTGGAAAGCTTTGTCAACACCGCTTTTTTCAGTGATCTACCGATCACCCGCACCGTTGAGATCCATGTGGATCTGATCGATGAATTCTGGAAACAACTGAGTTTGGAGGGCCACAAACATGACTTTCTTCAGGATTACCGCCTTGCGCTTCTCGACGTGATGGCGCATCTGTGTGAGATGTACCGGCGCTCCATTCCGCCGGACCTTCCTCTGTCGGGCACGGCCTCCAGCCGTGTACGTCGCCCGACGGATCAGCTCGATGCCTCGGAGGAGTCGTCATGAGTCCCCGCAAGACCTACATCCTCAAGCTTTACGTGGCGGGCAACACGCCAAATTCGATGCGGGCGCTGAAAACGCTGCGCAACATCCTCGAGACCGAATTCCGGGGGGTGTATGCCCTCAAGGTGATTGACGTGCTCAAAAATCCGCAACTGGCGGAGGAAGACAAGATCCTGGCAACGCCGACGTTGTCCAAGATTCTTCCCCCGCCGGTGCGGCGCATCATCGGTGACCTCTCCGATCGCGAGCGGGTGCTGATCGGCCTGGATCTGCTCTACGACGAGCTGTCCGATACGTCGCTCAATTCGAGTTTGATCGATGCGGTCAATGAGGAGACCGACACGACCATTTCTTCAGATCCTTAAGCGACATGGTGCGCTCCAGCACGGTTCATCCCGCGCTCACTACGGTCAAGTCATAGGTGGTTGCCATGCAGTTCCCTCCGACCAGCGGTCAGCCTCAGATGCAGGTTCAAAAGCTCCCGACAGGGATCGAGGGCTTTGATGATGTGTGCCAAGGCGGCCTGCCGATTGGCCGCAGCACGCTGATCAGCGGCACGTCCGGCACCGGCAAGACGGTGTTTTCGCTGCACTTCCTCCACAACGGCATCAAACAGTTCGACGAACCCGGCATCTTCGTCACTTTTGAGGAATCGCCCCTCGACATCCTGCGCAATGCCGCCAGCTTCGGCTGGAATCTGCAGGAGATGGTCGAGCAGGACAAACTCTTCATTCTTGATGCCTCACCGGATCCTGACGGTCAGGACGTGGCCGGCAGTTTTGATCTCTCCGGTTTGATCGAGCGGATCAACTACGCCATCCGCAAATACAAGGCCAAGCGCGTCGCCATCGACTCGATCACGGCGGTGTTCCAGCAGTACGACGCTGTGTTCGTGGTGCGCCGTGAGATCTTTCGGCTGATCGCGAGGCTCAAGGAAATCGGCGTCACCACGGTGATGACCACCGAACGGATCGACGAGTACGGCCCGATCGCTCGCTACGGCGTTGAGGAATTTGTGTCCGATAACGTGGTAATCCTGCGCAACGTGCTCGAGGGAGAGCGGCGTCGGCGCACCCTGGAGATTCTCAAGCTGCGGGGCACCACCCACATGAAGGGCGAGTTCCCCTTCACCATGGGCACCCACGGCATCAGCATCTTCCCGCTTGGGGCCATGCGCCTCACCCAGCGCTCATCCAACGTCCGGGTCAGTTCCGGCGTGCCGCGCCTGGACGACATGTGCGGCGGTGGTTTCTTCAAGGACTCGATCATCCTGGCCACCGGAGCCACCGGAACGGGCAAGACGATGCTCGTCTCCAAATTCATCGAAGACGCCTGCCGCAACAAGGAACGCGCCATCCTGTTCGCCTATGAGGAATCGCGCGCTCAGCTGCTGCGCAACGGCACCAGCTGGGGCATCGACTTCGAGCAGATGGAGCAGGACGGGCTGCTCAAGATCATTTGCGCCTATCCCGAATCCACGGGCCTTGAGGATCACCTGCAGATCATCAAGACGGAGATCAGCCAGTTCAAGCCGTCGCGGATGGCGATCGACTCCCTCTCTGCCCTGGCGCGTGGTGTGAGCCACAACGCCTTCCGTCAGTTCGTGATCGGGGTGACCGGTTATGCCAAACAGGAGGAGATCGCCGGCTTCTTCACGAACACCTCCGAGGAGTTCATGGGCAGCCATTCGATCACCGACTCCCACATCTCCACGATTACCGACACGATCCTGCTGCTGCAGTACGTGGAGATCCGCGGCGAGATGGCCCGCGCCTTGAACGTGTTCAAGATGCGAGGTTCATGGCACGACAAGGGAATCCGCGAATTTGTGATCACGGGCAATGGCCCTCAGATCAAGGATTCCTTCTCCAACTTTGAGCGGATCATTTCCGGTGTGCCCCATCGGGTCACCACCGATGAGCGCAGCGAGTTGTCGCGCATCGCCCGGGGCGTTTCCAGCGAGGACTGACCTAAAGCTCGACTGCCTCGGCAATGGCGTTGCGGCTGCGCCGTTCTGCTTGCAGCTGCAGCTCATCCTTGTCGGCTTCAGCGAGTGGAAGCTCGAACCAAAAGGTGGTGCCGATTTCGGGTTCGCTCACCATCTGCACTTGAGCACCGTGCTTTTCGAGGATGCCTCTCACGATTGAGAGACCCAGCCCGGTGCCCACTTCCGTGTGAACGGCATTTTCCACTCGGAAGAAGCGATCGAAGATACGTTCCTGATCGGAGTTGCTGATGCCACAACCTGTGTCGGCAATCTCCACCCTCAGCTTGGGCAGTGGTGAGGTGAGGGCGCAGGTGGGGCCGTCACTTCCAGTGATTGCCGTTCCCTCCACCGAACAGGTGTCGGGCCAGGGATAGGCCCGCAGTGCCAGGGGGCCGCCGGGGCGGCTGAACTTCAGGGCATTGCCCATCAGGTTGTCGAGCACCTGGAGCAGCAGGTCCCAGTTCCCTAAAACGTCAGGCAGATCTTCGGGAACATCCAGCACCAGTTCCACCTGGCGATCCTCGGCATTCAGCCGGTAGGTGCGCAGGGTCTGCTCCATGGCCGGGCGCATGCTGATCGGCTCGAACTGCAGCGACCTCCCCGACTCCAGCCTGGAGAGATCCAGCACATCGTTCACCAGCCGGGTGAGGCGATCGGTTTCGTCGTTGGCGACCCCGAGAAACTCCTTCTGTTCATCGGGGCTGAGCTGATCGCCGAGGTCGTGCAGGGTCTCGACGTAGCTCTTGATGTTGAACAGCGGCGTGCGCAGTTCATGGGAGACGTTGCTGATAAAACGGCTCTGGGCTGCATTCAGCTCCACCTCTCGGGTGAGGTCCTGGATGGTGACAGCGATGCCTTTGAGGGTTTCACCACTGGCATCACGCACTGCCTGCAGGACGATGCGCAGGGTGCGGGCCGGTTCCCCCACGCTGCAGCGCAGGTCTTCACTATCAGAGCCGCCACCGAGCAGAGCATCCAGGGGACTGTGCAGCTCGATGGCCAGCAGTTCCGGTAGTTCCCCCACCAGCTCCTGGCCTTCCAGGCTGCGCCCTTCCCAACGGAACAGACGCCGTGCCGTGGGATTGGCCAGCACGATGCGGCCGTCGGCATCCAGCAGCATGGCGCCATCAGCCATGGTGGCGATCAACGACTGCTGCTTCACCTGGGCGGCGGTGAGCTCCTCGATGTTGGCTTCGTCATAGGCCTCGAGCTGGGAGGCCATGGCGTTGAAGCCGGTGAGCAGTTCTCCCAATTCCCCACCCACCGGCAGGTCCACCCGGGCACCGAAGTTGCCGGAGGCGACGGAGCGCACCCCCCGCAGCAGCTCCTTCACCGGTCGAGTGATGGTGAGGGCGTTGAACACTGCGCCCAGGATCACCAGCACCCAGATCGAGATGAACACGGCCACCGTCACCTCCCTCGTGAGGGCTGCACTGGCCAGGGCGGTCTCGTTCGGATTCACCCCGAGGCCCAGAACGCCGTAGTACCGCCCCCCCCTGATTAGGGGCACGAACACATCGGTGACGGCCCCCTGGGGCGTGAGGTGTTGTCGCACCAGGGGGTTCTGGGGCCGTCGTCGCAGCTCGTCGGGCAGCTCCAGACGTCGGTTGAGACGAAGCTCTCCATCGCCACTGCTTGGGGTGGCGCTGATCGGGATCCCCAAATAGACGACGCCTTCGGGATCGGCGAAGAAGATGTAGCGGACGCTGCGGCTGGAGCGCCAGAACTTTTCGGCGACGTTGGCCAGCTCACGGTCCTGCCCCTGCGCCACCAGCTCTGTGACGTTGCCAGCCAGCAGCAGGCCCAGATCCCGGGCGTAGCGCGTGTCGTTCATCACGGCATCGCGCTGAATGCCATTCAGGGCGAAGAAGGTGATGCCCGTCATCATCAGGCTCACCACTAGGGTGGCAATCGCCAGCAGCTTGGTCTGGAGGGTGAATTCCGCCCACCAGGCGGTGATGCGGTCCCAGAGGTTCTGGTCCTCCCCTGGCGGTTTGCCATTGGGGGGAAGCGCCCAATCAGCGATTGCTGCTCCGCTGCCGCTGCTCATCCGCCCGAGCGCACCTGATGGCCGATGTCCCGACGGTAAGTGATTCCGGCGTAATCGAGCTGATTGAGACCGTCGTAAGCCCCGGCAAAGGCGGCATCGAAGTCATCGCCCTGGGCGACGACGGCCAGCACCCGGCCTCCGGCTGTGAGCAGTTCGCCGGAGCTGTCGCGGCGGGTGCCGGCGTGAAACAGCTGATGGTCTGGGCTGGGGACCATGTCGATGCGGATCGCATCACCCTTGCGGGGGGACTCGGGGTAGCCCTCCGCTGCAGCCACTACGCAGGCACTGCAGCGTTCGGCGATGCTCAGCTGAGGGGCCAGATCAAGGCGACCCAGAGCACAGGCCTGCAGCACGGCGCCGAGCTCCGGGCCGAGCAGTGGCATCAACGTCTGGCATTCGGGATCGCCGAAGCGACAGTTGAACTCGATTACCTGGGGGCCGTCGGCCGTGATCATCAGGCCGGCATAGATCACGCCGCGATAATCGATTCCGCGTTGGCGCAGGGCCTTGAGGGTGGGCTCCAGCACGATGCGGCGCACGTCTTCGAGGCCCTCGGCATCCAGAAGTGGGGCGGGGGCATAGGCGCCCATGCCGCCGGTGTTGGGGCCGCGATCGCCTTCGTTGAGCCGTTTGTGGTCCTGCGCCGGGGGCAACAGCACCATCCGCTCCCCATCGCAGAGGGCGAACACTGAGACTTCAGGGCCCTCCATCCGCTCCTCCAGCACCAGCTGGGAGCCCGCAGCCCCGAATCGTCCTTCAAAGGCATCGCGGATGGCGGTTTCCGAGTCCTCAACGCTGTCGGCCACCGTGACGCCCTTGCCGGCGGCCAAGCCATCTGCCTTGACTACCAGAGGACGTTGGACCTCCTGCAACACCGCCAGTGCTTCGGCTTCACTGGCCACCGCCCAGTGCCCCGCCGTGGGCACCCCCGCCTCTTGCATCAGCTGCTTGGCCCAGGCTTTGCTCGCCTCCAATTGGGCCCCCTCTGCTCCAGGGCCGAACACGGCGAAGCCCGCCTCTCGCAGGGCATCGGCGACTCCAGCGGCCAGCGGCGCTTCCGGACCCACCACCACCAGGTCGATGCCGTTCTGCTGGCACAGCGCGATCAACCCAGCGCGATCGGTTTCGCCCACCGCCAGGGCGCTGCCTTCAGCGCCACCGTTGCCAGGGGTGATCCAGACCGTCTCCAGGCCCGGACAACGGGCCAGGGCCCAGGCCAGGGCCTGTTCCCTGCCGCCGCCACCGACGACGAGGGCGCGTTGGAGGGCAGGCAGCGTGTTGGGACGGGTGGACGAAATGGCCATGGTTGCGGGAGGAACGGTTTGGGCCTCGTAGGTTTTCCTTTGTAGACCGCAGCCCGCCATGGGGACTCCCCTTTTCCCCTTCGCCCTCACCCTTCTGGCTGCTGTCACGGCAGCCCCGGATCCGCAGGTGATGGGCGAGGAACGCTTTCAAAGTGTTCTCGCTGAGATGGATGTGGCCGCGGCGGGGCAGGCCTGTCTTGATCCCCGCATGGCGACCTCCGATGGCCGTCGTCAGGCCCTGCGCGATCGGCTTTTGGCGCTGCATCCGGTGATCGATTCGTTGGAGCTGGTGCTGGCGAACGCTGAAGCCCTGATGAGCTGCGGTGCCCCCGAAGCTGCAGCCGTGGTGCTTGATCGCTACATCCCGCGTGTTGGTGATGAACGGCGGCAGTGGCTGTTGTTGCGCTGGCGTGCAGCTGCAGCAGCCCTGGATCACCACCAGGCGGCCTTGGCGCTGCGCCGTTTGGTGGATGGCAACCTGTTGGCCCTGGATGCGCCTCTCTTCCCTGATCAGCCGTTGCCGGATCAGGGCAACGGGCTGGATCAGTTGGCTCTGCATGAAGCGGCCCTGGGCCGCAACGCTGTGGCTGTGGAGGTGCAGCTGCTGGGCGACCTGACGGGTGTGCAGGGGGCGCAGCGTCTGTCGCGGGCGGCGCAATGGCTCGATGCTGATCAGTTTGATCAAGCCGATCAACTGCTGGAAACCGCCTTGGACCAAGCGGCGGCAGCGGAGGCCTGGGGCTTGGCGATGGACCTGCTGCATCAACAGCTGCAACTGCAGCTGGCGGCCGGGGGTGATGGTGAGCGGCCGCGCCAGCGGATGCAACGCCTGGCCACTGTTCTCGATGACCGCTATTCGTTCCAGCAGCTGCAGCCTGAGGCCGAACCCGATCCACTGCTGCGTTCCCCGCGGGATCCCGGAGGCCATGCTGATGTAAGACCATCAGCCGTTGCACCTTCGCCATGACGCCCGATCACGGAGAGCTGCTGTACGAAGGCAAGGCCAAGCGGGTGTTCGCAAGCACTGACCCCGACAGGGTTCTGGTGGAGTTCAAGAACGATGCCACCGCCTTCAATGCTCAGAAGAAAGCTCAGCTGGATGACAAAGGTCGGCTGAACTGCCAGATCTCAGCGCGGCTGTTCGAGCTGCTGGAGCGCGAGGGAGTGCCGACCCACTACTGCGGTCTGGCTGGGGAGACCTGGATGCTGGTGCGCCGGGTGGAGATCATCCCCCTGGAGGTGGTTCTTCGGAACATCGCCACAGGTTCACTGTGTCGTCAGACGCCAATCGCTGAGGGCACAGCCATCGAACCTGCCCTGTTGGATCTGTATTACAAGGACGACTCCCTCGGCGATCCGTTGTTGACCGAGGCTCGTGTGCAGCTGCTCGGGGTGGCAAATACCGCGCAACTGTCAGCGATTGAACAACTGGCCCGCCGGGTGAACGCGGTCTTGCTCCCGTTTTTTGACGAACTTGATCTGCAGCTGGTCGATTTCAAGCTGGAGTTGGGGCTGGCATCGGATGGAACACTCCTGCTGGCCGACGAGATCAGCCCTGACACCTGCAGGCTCTGGGACCGCCGAAACAGCAATGCTGAGGACCGGATCTTGGACAAGGACCGCTTCCGCAAAGATCTCGGCGGGGTGATGGAGGCCTACGGGGAGGTCCTCAAACGGGTCCAAGGCAACTGCCCCAACCCCCGCAACTGCCTGTAAGGTCAGCGCACCTTTTTGTGGCTTCGGCCAGGCTGCGCCTCGATGATCCGCCGTTCGTCCCGCCGCTCCTCGGTTGCAGTTCGTCGCACGGTTTTGGGCCTGATGCTGGGGATTCCTCTGGTGGCTCCACCAGTGATGGCGCAGGACGCAACGTCTGCAGACCAACCCCTCGAAGGGGAAGAGGTCATGGTGGACAACGCAGTGGTGGAACAGCCCCGGGTGCTGATTTCCGAGGTGCTGATTGAAGGCATCGATGGCCACCCAGAAGAGGAACGTCTTCAGATCTCCACCTACGACGCCATGCAGGTGCGTCCAGGGATGCGTGTCACCCGCGAGGAGCTGCAGAACGACCTGAATGGCATTCAGGCCACGGGCTGGTTCTCGGATGTGCGCATCGTTCCCCAGAACGGACCGCTGGGCGTTCAGCTGGTTGTTCAGGTGGAGCCCTTCCCTCCCCTGAGTGCAGTGGAGATCAGCGGCGACGACGAGAATCTCCTTTCGGATGTGGTGATTGAAGAGACGTTTGCCTCCGATTACGGGCGCACGCTGAACCTCAACGATCTGCAGCAGCGGATGAAGACTCTGCAGGCTTCAGTGGCCGGTCAGGGCTATTCCTTGGCACGGGTGTCCGGTCCGGAACGGGTCAGCCCTGAGGGTGTGGTCACGCTCAAATTGCTGCAGGGCAGCGTGTCTGACGTTGAGGTCAAATTCCTCACCAAAGAGGGTGATGACACCGATGAGAACGGCAATCCCATCCGCGGCAAGACCAAGGAGTGGGTGATCACCCGAGAGGTTTCGATCCAACCCGGCGATCCGTTCAACCGCAATGAGCTTGAGCGAGATATCAAACGGCTCTACGCCACCCAGCTGTTCAGTGATGTCAAGGTCACCTTGCGGCCTGTGCCGGAAGAGCCTGGCGATGTGGTGATCGTGCTTGGCATCGTCGAGCAGTCCACCGGCCAGCTCTCCGGCGGTCTTGGCTACAGCCAGAGCCAGGGTGTCTTCGGTCAGGTGCAGCTGCAGGAAAGCAATCTTTTCGGCCGTGCCTGGAATCTGGGCACCAACATCACCTACGGCCAATACGGCGGACTGGCCAACCTCAACTTCACGGATCCCTGGATCTACGGCGACAAGCACCGCACCAGTTTCCGTACCTCTGTGTTCTTGAGCCAGCAGGTGCCCCAGGTTTTCCAAAGCGAAGACAACGGCAACATCCGCACCGCGAAGGACTACGCCGACAACGGCTCCAACAAGGCCTACGAGACCGGTCGTAAATACGGGTTCACCGATGGAGACAAGGCTCCAGGCGAGGTCAACAAGGCCGACAGTGAGTATCCCAACCGCAGCTGGTTCGACTACGAGGGCGACACGGTTGTACTGCGCAAGGTTGGCGGCAACTTCTCCTTCTCACGCCCACTGAATGGTGGTGATCCTTACAAGGACAGCAAGTGGAATGTCCTGGCTGGGATGTCCTTCGCCGAAGTGCGGCCGATCAACTTTGCCGGTGATACCAGGCCCTATGGCGTGTCCAACAACAAATTCCGCAAGGGCAAGGTCAACAAAAACGATGTGATTTGTGTGTCGTACAACTGCGCCGACACCAACAGCCTGGTGGGGATGCGGTTCGCCACCACCTACAACAACTTCAACAACCCCCGCAATCCCACTAGCGGCAACTTCTTCACAGCCGGAACCGAGCAGTTCCTCGGCATCAACAATGATTCGCCCACCTTCAACCGTCTGAGGGCCAGCTACACCCAGTTCTTCCCGGTGGATTGGCTGAAGATCCACAAGGGTTGCCGTCCCAAGGCCGGTGAGCAGGCCGATTGCCCGCAGGCCGTTGGTGTGCAGATCAAGGGCGGCGCGATCATGGGTGAAGCGCCCCCGTACGAGGCGTTCTGTATGGGTGGATCCAACTCGATTCGGGGTTGGTACGACTGCGATATGGCGGTGTCCACGGCCTTCAGCGAACTCACGATCGAGTACCGCTTCCCGCTGATCAGCATCTTTTCCGGCGAGGTGTTCATGGATGCCGGCACCGATTTCGGCACCCAGAAGAATGTGCCTGGCAAGCCCGGTCTGCTGCTGGGTAAGGACGGCTCCGGTGTTTCCCTCGGTACCGGTGTGATCGTGACCACCCCTGTGGGTCCGATCCGGGTTGAGGTGGCCACGAAAGACTTCACTTCCGATTACCGCTTCAACCTGGGCGTGGGCTGGAAGTTTTAGTGATCAGCTGGCCTCAGAACTACTCCGCTGCCTGGACGCTGGCAGCGGAGACCTCACGCTCTGGTATCGGCCTCCACAGTGGTGCTGAGGCCACCGTGGAACTTCGGCCGACAGAGCAGCCTGGTTTTCAGATGCGCTTGCCGGGCATGGATCAGGCGATCCAGCTTCGGCCGGATCAGGTGCGCGACAGCCCGTTGTGCACAACCTTGGATCTGGGCTCCAGCAAGGTGGCCACTGTCGAGCATCTGTTGGCGGCCCTGGCCGGTTGTGGGCTGAGTCATGTGGAGATTGTGCTCGATGGTCAGGAAGTTCCTCTGCTGGATGGCTCGGCCCTGGGCTGGGTGGAGGCGATTGCTGCGGCTGGTTTGGTCCCGGCGGCGACCCCGCGGCCGGCTCCACCGCAGTTGGACCAACCCCTGTTGCGCACCCGAGGCAACAGTGTGATCACAGCCACCCCCGCCGATTGCTTTGGCGTTGTGGGGATCATTGACTTCCCCCAGGCGGCCATCGGCCGCCAGCAGTTCGCCGTGGAGCTCACTCCCCAGCGCTTTGTTGATGAGATTGCTCCAGCACGCACCTTCGGTTTTCGGGAGCAGGTGGAACAGCTTCGTGCTGCCGGGTTGATCCAGGGCGGAGCCCTGGACAATGCCTTGGTCTGTGACGGTGATCATTGGATGAATCCACCGCTGCGGTTCGAGGATGAACCGGTGCGCCATAAGCTCTTGGACCTAATCGGCGACCTGGCCCTCGTCGGTTTTCCCCAGGCACAGGTTCTTGTGTACAAGGGGTCCCATGGTCTTCACACCGATCTCGCAGCCGCTTTGTGACTGAATCCACCACCCCAGATGTCGTGCTCACCAGCGAGCAGATCGCCGGTTTGCTTCCGCACCGTTACCCCTTCGCGCTGGTGGATCGGGTCATCGCCCATGAACCCGGGGTTTCGGCCACGGCGATCAAAAACGTGACAATGAACGAGCCCCAGTTCCAGGGGCATTTCCCCGAGCGTCCGCTGATGCCCGGGGTGCTGATTGTCGAGGCGATGGCGCAGGTGGGTGGTCTGATCGTCACCCAGATGCCCGATCTGCCCAAGGGTCTGTTCGTTTTTGCCGGCATCGACGGGGTACGCTTCCGGCGCCCTGTGGTTCCCGGAGATCAGCTGGTGATCCGCTGTGAACTGCTCAGCCTCAAGCGCAAACGCTTCGGCAAGGTCAAGGCTGAGGCCACGGTGGATGGCGATCTGGCCTGCTCCGGCGAATTGATGTTCTCCCTGGTGGACTGAGCGGGATGTCGCAGCAAACGACGTCACAGCAGATCCACCCCACGGCTGTGGTGGACCCGAAGGCCGAGCTGGCCGCCGGCGTGGTGATCGGACCCGGTGCGGTGGTCGGCCCCGAGGTGGTGATCGGAGAGAACACCTGGATCGGTCCCCATGCCGTCCTGGATGGTCGGCTGACCCTGGGCCGTGACAACAAGGTGTACCCGGGCGCCTGCCTTGGTCTTCCGCCACAGGATCTCAAGTACCGCGGTGCCAACACCGAGGTGTTGATCGGTGATGGAAACACGCTGCGGGAATGCGTGACGATCAATCGCGCCACCGAAGAAGGCGAGGTGACCCGCATCGGCAATGGCAACCTGCTGATGGCTTACTGCCATCTGGGCCACAACTGCGATCTGGGCAACAACATCGTGATGTCCAATGCCATTCAGGTGGCGGGCCACGTGGTGATCGAAGACCGTGCGGTGATCGGTGGCTGTCTGGGCATTCACCAGTTCGTTCACATCGGTGGGATGGCGATGGTGGGCGGCATGACCCGTGTCGACCGGGATGTGCCCCCCTATTGCCTGGTGGAAGGGCATCCGGGCCGGGTGCGGGGGTTGAACCGCGTTGGCCTGCGGCGCAGTGGCCTGGCTGCCAATCATGACGGCGCTGAACTCAAGCAGC
>ENA-OSEY01000420-OSEY01000420.1-marine-metagenome-genome-assembly--contig:-NODE-420-length-31411-cov-4.169145_pt1 | contig 31411 bp, 36 predicted proteins | sample MGYA00248465_ERZ534230 | MGnify/ENA primary metagenome ERZ534230 (study PRJEB26409, sample SAMN06344110) | marine metagenome | isolation source: Sea water from surface | place: Atlantic Ocean:Southern... | reverse complement strand
TTCTTTTTATACTTTAATATTAATATAGTATTTTACAGCAAGTATTTAAGCGTTTAAATAATTCTATTATATTTTGTAATTAGTCTTCAAAGCATCTTGATAAAACATATTAACCGTTTCTAATGAAAGTTCTTCAAGATCTTTATTTTTCATATTTATTTTCTTAAGTAAATTTGGAGGGATGGTTATAATATCGCATTTAATATTTCTTGCTTCATATAAATTAAATCCTACTGAAAAAATGACATTCCTAAAATTTGGCTTCAAACAACTACGATAAAATGTCGAAATAACGTCATAGCTTGAAATGAAGCAATTTAAATGCCAGAAAATATATGTGGGGTCTTTTAGATCTTTGTTCGCAATACGACTGTTAAACACAATTTGAAAATTATAAGCTCAAGGACTTACAAACTAAATGCAGATTAAAGTGCTGTTAATATCGATATAAAGTAGAATAAGGTAAGGAAAGCTCAGAAGAAACTTAATACGATCAAAACAGGCCATATTACTGTAGCTTTAATTTACAAAGTTTTCTTAATGATCCAAAATCAGCAGAGGATGATCAAGGTACCGCTGACACATTAAATTAAAATGAATTTCATAAAAACCAATCTTTCTTCTCTTCAAAAAAGAATTAAAAATGCTTCAAATTTATGTGAAAGAAACCCAGAATCCATACAGATCCTTGCGGTAAGTAAAAAACATAGTTTAGATCTAATCAAAATAGCTTACGGTTGTGGGCTGAGGCATTTTGGTGAAAATTATGTTCAAGAAGCATTAGGGAAAATACAAGATTTCAATCCTCCCGATATAAATTGGCATTTTATCGGACCAATCCAATCCAATAAAACCAGGGCAATAGCAAACAATTTCTCATGGGTACATAGCGTTGACCGTTTGAAAATAGCTGAAAGATTGAGTGCTCAAAAAAAGAGCAACCTCGCAGACATAAATATTTGCATACAAATAAATGTTGACGATGAAAAATCAAAATCTGGATTTTCTATAAAAGAAGCGGTTAATGTGGTACCAGCGATTAAAAATTTGCCTGGGTTAAAATTAAGAGGACTCATGGCAATTCCACAATTTAGAGAATCTTTAAACGAGCAAAGAGAGCCTTTCAAAAAATTGAACGACTTATTCAATGAAATTGCTCAACAGATGGGCGATGATAGCTGTTTTGACACGCTATCAATGGGCATGTCCTCAGATCTAGAAGCAGCAATTTATGAGAACACCAATATTGTTAGAGTTGGAACTGATATTTTTGGTCCGAGAGAGTAGGATAAATTTATGAAATCTTGTGTTTTTATTGGTGGGGGCAATATGGCATCCTGCATTGTTAGCGGTCTTTCTAATATACATACTGACGAATACAGGATAACTGTTTGTGACCCAAATCAAGCCAAGCTAGATCTTTTAAAAGAAAAATATAACGTTGAAATTTGTCTCTCGAACACTAAAGCTGTAAAGCATGCGGATTTACTCATATTAGCTGTAAAACCACAAAGTATCAGGGGGGTTATCAACGAAGTAAAAAGCTTTGTAAAGCCATCTACCGTCATCATCTCTGTAGCAGCAGGCGTAAAAACAAGTTCAATAAAATCCTGGCTAGGAAAATCGAATGTAATTATAAGGGCAATGCCAAACACACCATCTGCAGTTTTGTGTGGTGCAACTGGGTTATATACCAAACCAGGGACAAGTGAAAAAACAAAGAATCAAGTGAAAGCAATTTTTGATGCAATTGGATATTCTTGCTGGGTTGACGATGAAAAAGACATTAACGCAGTAATCGCACTATCTGGTAGTAGCCCGGCATATTTTTTTAAAATTTTCGAGATAATGCAGGGTATTGGTCAAGAACTCGGACTGGAAGAAAAGAAAGCTTTTGAATTACTAATTCAAACTTTTATTGGTTCTTCGAAAATGATTCGTAAAATGGAAAATACACCAGCTCAGTTGAGAGAACAAGTTACATCACCAGGTGGAACCACAGAGCGGGCACTTAACGTCTTTAGTAAAGAAAACTTGGCAAGTACTCTTAGAGAGGCTATGCATAAAGCCTATGAGAGAGCTGAAGAAATGTCGGAAGATTTTTCGGTATAAAAAGGATTGAGGAGCATCTTATGGAAAACGGAGCAATATCACTTTTAAGATTATTTATTGATTTTTACTCTGTCTTATTATTAATCAGGTTTCTACTTCAACTTGTACAGGCAGATTTTTTTAATCCTGTTTCCCAAGTAATTTTAAAAGTTACTGCGCCAGTGGTCGAACCCTTAACCAGGATAATTCCAACCATAAAAAATTTTAACTTGTCTGCACTCTGCGCCGCAGTGCTCGTTAAATGGAGCTTTTTTGCCATTTTAGTCCCATTAGGGAGTGTGATGCCTAGTCAGCTTGGAATCTTTTTGATTATTTCATTGATATCATTAATAAAGCCACTGATACAAATCTATCTTTATGGGATATTAATAATCGCGATATCGAGCTGGATTGGTACCACTGATCATCCTTTCGTAAGGCTCACTAACCAAATAATTGACCCGTATATGAGGCCATTTCGAAACATTATCCCGCCAATCGGCATGATTGATATCTCACCTATGATAGCGATTCTCGTGTTGATATTTGCAGAAACTCAATTTCAGCGATTTATAAATAACCTAGTCTTCTGATATTTTATTAAGGCGCAGGATCTGGGTACTTATCATGTACCGCTGATATATCTCTCAAAACTTCATCAGATAATTGAATGTCTATAGAATCAATATTTTCTTTCAATTGTTGCATTGTAGTTGCACCGATAAGACAACTTGTTACGAAAGGTTGATTCAAGACAAAAGCTAAAGACATTTGAGTGAGACTCAAGCCATGAGCTTCAGCAACTTTTGAATAATCTTTAGTTGCAAGTTGACATTGATCACTTCCATACCTGCTAAACCTTTTAAAAAGCGACAGTCTTGAGCCTTCAGGATATTGGCCTGAAATATACTTACCAGTTAATAACCCGAAAGCCAAGGGTGAATAAGCGAGCAATCCGACCTCCTCTCGAATAGACATCTCTGCGAGACCTACCTCGAACTGCCTGCTCAATAAATTATAGACATTTTGTATAGTAACAATTCTAGATGATATGTCTCCGTCAGCATTCTTTAAGTATTCGTTCACTCCCCAAGGTGTCTCATTAGATATGCCTATTTGTTTAACTAAACCTTCCTCCAACAAATGATTCAGTGCTCTCAGTGTTTCTTTAATACTAATTGCATCATCATCCTCCGAATGAACATAACCACGTTTGCCAAAAAAATTAGTTTGACGTTCTGGCCAATGAATTTGATATAAATCAATGTAATCGGTTCTTAATCTTTCTAATGAATTTTCAATTGCCTCTCTTATGTGATCCGCGGACAACCGAGGTCCCCCTCTGAGATATTTCATATCTTTGGAACGACCTGCAACTTTTGTTGCTAGCACAACTTCGGACCTCTTGCCAGTTTGAGAGAACCAGTCACCAATAAAACGCTCCGTATCACCCTGTGTCTCATGCATGGGTGGAACCGGATACATTTCAGCCGCATCAAAAAAATTAACACCACGACTCAACGCATAACTCATTTGTTCAAAGGCCTCATGCTTATCATTCTGTTGCCCCCAAGTCATTGTTCCAAGTCCAATTAAAGAAACTTTGATATCCGTTTTCCCCAAATTCTTATATTTCATCTTCTCACCTAAATTTTTTGTAGCCCCAACATAGCCAACCTAAAGTTTTCAAATTAAAATTGTAGGCTCAGGCCATTACCCAAAAAAATTATGCCACAAAAAAATAAAAATGAAGATGGTTTAAAACGCACAATAAATGATGTGGAAATTACTGATCCTCTTGTTTTAGAGTGTGGGGAAACCCTCACAAAACATGAGATAATTTACGAGACGTATGGTGAGCTTAATGAATCAAGAAGCAATGCTGTTTTAATCTGTCACGCATTGAGTGGCAATCATCATGCTGCTGGTTTGAATGAAAATGGTGTCAGTGGATGGTGGGATAATTATATTGGACCAGGGAAACCAATAGACACAAATTTATTTCATGTTATAAGTATTACAAATATCGGTAGCTGTTTTGGAAGCACCGGACCAGCAACGATAAATAAAGCTACTGGAAAATTTTGGGGTGCCAGTTTCCCTGCATTGGAAGTTTCTGATTGGGTCAAGTCTCAAAAAATGCTTATGGACGTCCTCAAAATTAAAACATGGTTAGCTGTTATTGGAGGAAGTCTCGGCGGCATGCAGGCAATGGAGTGGTCAGTTCTATATCCTGACTGTGTAAAAAGTAGTGTCATTATTGCTGCATCACTCAAATTATCTGCTCAAAATATCGCCTTTAATGAGATCGCTCGGCGATCAATTCAGTCAGACGAAAATTTCAATAATGGTGATTACTTAAATTTAGGCCTCACACCATCCAAAGGGCTTGCACTGGCCAGAATGGTTGGTCACATCACTTATCTCTCGGACGATATACTGGGCGAGAAATTTGGAAGGTCATTGAAAAATAGTGACTCAAATGATGAGAAAAAAAGAAATATAGAGTTCCAAATCTCAAGTTATTTGAACTATCAAGGAGACAAGTTTACAAAACATTTTGATGCGAATAGTTATATTCTAATTACTAAGATGTTGGATATGTTTAACTTTGAAGGTAATTCAACACAAAACAATCAAGTTTTTAAAAAATCGAAATGCAAATTTTTGGTCATTTCATTTTCCAGTGATTGGCGTTTCTCTCCTGAATGCTCCGAAAAGATAGTGCAACACCTAATTGATGAAAAAAAGAATGTCACTTACTTAAGGATACAATCTAATAAAGGACATGACTCTTTTTTACTCCCGAATGAAAGATATGAAAATGGACTAAGCTTATTTTTAACGCAGACTTTAGCCGAAAATACGGATTTTTTAGCATGATTGATAACAAAATTCTTCATTCATGGATTACCAATAAATCAAGAGTGTTAGATCTCGGTTGTGGTGATGGAGAAATCTTGTGCTCGCTAAAGACTCAAAATGAAATTGATGGTTACGGTTTTGAAATAGATCCCAAGCACATAGAGGCCTGCATCTCCAAAGGAGTAAATGTCATCGAATATGATTTAAATACCGGATTAGAAAATATAAAGGATAAAAGCTTTGACTACATAATTATGTCTCATACATTACAGACACTCCGATTCCCAAATCTTATACTTAGTGAAATGTTAAGAATTGGGGAAAAGTGTATTGTCACTTTCCCAAACTTTGGTTATTGGAGAGTTCGTCTATCTCTTTTGTTAAAAGGCGAAATGCCAGTCACAAAAGACCTCAATCATCAATGGTATGACACTCCAAATATCCATTTCTTTACGTACAGAGACTTTGAAACTTTGTGTAAAAAAGAAGGGATAAATATTTTAAAGAGAGACTTTGTAGGCAGTAATCACTCAACCGTGCTAAGAAAAATTAATCCAAATCTATTTGCTCAAACTGCCGTATATTTGCTCTCTGGAGCATAAAATATGAATCACGCTTTAACGAAAAAGTGTTTCTTGGCTGTCTTTTGTTTGTTTTTAAACGTGTCTGAAAAATCTTTTTCGAACGATTCGATTTTCAAACAAGTAGGAGATTACAAAATCTTTTTTAGTGCATTCAGCACCGATTTCATACCAGCAGATATTGCTTCCAAATATCAAATTGTAAGAGCAACTGATCGAGGATTAGTGAATATATCCATCATGAAAGAGTTTGCTGAAGGAGTACCGGCGACAATTAACGGATCGGTTTCCAATATCCTACAACAAACACAAATGCTCGAATTCTTTCCCGTCAGAGAAGGAAAATCTCTTTATTACCTTGCACCATTTAAATTTGATAACGAAGATTATTTGACGTTTTCCATTAGAATTAATGAGGCCGAAGGAAGCAACATTTCAAGTTATCGATTTAAATTCCAAAAGAAAATGTATACGGATTAAATAGGCTCCTTGAGTGTCAACTTTAAAAGATAAAATAGTTATTGCATCAAGCAACAAAGGTAAGATAAAAGAGTTTCAAAGTTATTTTGATTCCTTTGGGCTAATACTGATTCCTCAGAAAGAAATGGGTGTTTCAGACATAGAGGAAACTGGTAAAACTTATGTGGAAAATTCAATACTTAAGGCAAGACATGCCTCTAAAGTTACTGGATTACCGGCCATTGCAGACGACTCAGGTTTATCTGTTGAGTATTTAGATGGACAGCCAGGTATTTATTCAGCAAGATTTTCTGGGCCTGGAAGCGATGACAAAAAAAACAGAGATCTCCTTCTCAAGAAGTTAGAGGGCGTTCCTTTCGAAGAAAGGCACGCTTCTTATCACGCTGTAATTACTTTATTGCATCATCACGATGATCCAACGCCATATATTGCCCATGGAATATGGCATGGAATAATTGCAAAGGAGGAGAAAGGTGAATTTGGTTTTGGATATGATTCCTTATTTATAGTGCCAGATTTACGATGTCATGCTGCTGAATTGGATGTTGAGACCAAACAAAACTATAGCCATCGAGGAATTGCTTTACGGAAGCTAACTAAATATTTGAGTGCAAATAAAATTGATCGCTAAAGATATTCCTTTATCACTATATGTACATATCCCTTGGTGCGAAAAAAAATGTCCTTACTGTGATTTCAATTCACACACACTCCTTAAAAGCATTCCAGAGAAAGATTACATTGCTTCATTATTTAAAGATATTGATGAAGATAAAAACCTAACGTCAGGGCGAAAAATAAAAACTATTTTTTTTGGCGGTGGTACACCAAGTCTTTTCTCAGCAAGCAGTATTGAAAAAATAATCGAATATGTGGACAAATCATTTGGAATTGACTCGAATGCCGAAATTACATTGGAATCTAATCCAAGTTCTAGTGAAAAAGAAAAGTTTAAAAATTTTTTAAAAGCAGGCGTAAATCGAATTTCAATTGGTGTTCAATCTTTCAATGATAGTCATTTAGAAAAACTTGGCAGACTCCATAAAGGCGAAGATGCGATATCAGCAGTGAAAGCAGCAAAATCAGCTGGCTTTAAAAATATCAATATTGATCTTATGCACGGCCTACCTCAACAAAGTGTAAATGAAGCCAAAAATGATTTAACCATTGGAATAAATCTAGGTATAAATCATATATCTTGGTATCAATTAACCATAGAGCCAAACACTGAGTTTTATTCAAGACCACCTGCACTTCCCTGTGCTGACGAATTAGCGGAAATTTATGACAGTGGAATGACACTGCTTGCTAATCAAGATTTTAAGCAATATGAAGTATCTGCATTTACCAATAACGGGAAAATGTCTCTGCATAACCTAAACTATTGGTCATTTGGAGACTATATTGGGATCGGTGCAGGCGCGCATAGCAAAATTACTCTTTCGGATAACCAGATTATCAGAACAAAAAAAATTAAAATGCCAGAAACATACATGACGAAACCACAATGTAGAAAACTAAGTAAACCAATCTTTATCTCTGAACTGGCTACAGAATTCATGATGAATGCACTAAGATTAAAGAATGGTGTCCCAATTGATTACTTCGAGAAGAGAACTGGACGCACTTATGAAGAAATTGAACAAAAATTATTAGATTTACAAAGTAAAGGATTAATAGCATTAGATAAAAAGCGACTTCAAACCTCTGAACTCGGTTATCGATTTTTAAATTCCATCTTGGAAAAATTCTGATAGTAAATTAAGAGGCAATAATTAATCTGTAAATCTGATGTTTTGCATTGAAGACTTAATTAATGTGATGATATTATCAAGAACAACAATTTTACGAGGACAACATGAGCTCTAATATCACACATGTCACTGACACAAGCTTTGAGACTGAAGTTTTACAATCTGAAATACCAGTTATTGTGGATTTTTGGGCAGAATGGTGTGGGCCATGCAAAATGATAGCACCTATTCTAGATGAGGTATCTTTGGAGTATGCTAATAAAGTAAAAATTTGCAAACTTGATGTAGACAGTAATCCAGAGACTGCAGCAAAATTTAATGTCCGAGGCATACCAACGCTATTGGTTTTTAAGAATGGTGCAGTAGAAGCAACCAAAGTTGGGGCTTTGTCAAAGTTGCAATTAGAAGAATTTATAGATGGGATAATTTAATAGCTAGTTTTTAATTTCTATTAAAGACTTGCGCTTTCATCAATTATCGCTATACTTCAAGCTCTTAGTGGGAGCAGTGTTCGAAGTCCCTTTTTCAGAATTCCTTTAATTTTCACGAAACTTCGCCTGTTATTAAGACAAATTACCTTTAACTTAACAAATTTTAGTGTGTAAAACTTTGATTTATGAACTTATCAGAACTTAAGCATAAGCCAATCGGCGAGCTGCTTGAAATGACAGCAGCACAAGGGCTAGAAAACTTAGCTCGATCTAAAAAAAATGACATCATATTTGCTCTTTTAAAAAAACATGCAAAATCAGGCGAAGACATTTATGGAGACGGTGTACTGGAAATTTTACCCGATGGATTCGGTTTCTTAAGATCGGCAGGAGCCTCATATTTAGCAGGGGCCGATGATATCTATGTCTCACCTAGTCAAATACGACGCTTTAACTTAAGAACAGGTGATGCTATTGCTGGGAAAATAAGACCTCCTAAAGATGGAGAACGTTATTTTGCCATGCTAAAGGTTGACAAAATAAATTATGACGCCCCAGAAAATGTACGTAATAAAATTTTATTTTCAAACTTAACGCCGTTATTCCCTGATGAGCCACTTACACTTGAAGCAGGCAACGGCTCTTCAGAGGATCTGACCGGGAGAATAATAGATTTAGTATCTCCAATTGGTAAAGGACAGAGAGGGTTGATCGTTGCACCACCTAAGGCTGGTAAAACAATAATGATGCAAAATATTGCTCAATCAATAGTCAGAAATAATCCAGAGTGTCACATTATCGTTCTATTAATTGATGAACGTCCTGAAGAAGTAACAGAAATGCAAAGAACAGTTCGTGGCGAGGTAATCGCGTCCACATTTGATGAGCCCCCAACTCGGCATGTCCAAGTAGCAGAGATGGTCATCGAAAAAGCAAAGAGATTGGTGGAGCACAAAAAAGATGTAGTAATCCTTCTAGACTCAATAACGAGACTCGCGCGTGCTTACAACACTGTTGCACCCTCTTCAGGAAAAGTATTGACGGGTGGAGTCGATGCAAATGCCTTAGAAAAACCGAAGCGGTTCTTTGGCGCCGCACGAAATATTGAACATGGTGGCAGTTTAACAATCGTAGCAACAGCTCTGGTAGAGACTGGATCAAAAATGGACGAAGTTATTTATGAGGAGTTTAAGGGAACTGGTAACCTTGAATTGATACTAGACAGGAAGATCGCTGAAAAACGAGTCTATCCTGCGATAAATGTTCGTCGTTCTGGAACGCGAAGAGAAGAGCTACTAATCTCAGAAGCAGACCTTCAAAGAATCTGGATATTGAGAAAGCTTCTTCATGATATGGAAGATTTAGCGGCGGCTGAATTTATAATAGACAGGCTAAAAGGATTCAAAAATAATGCTGAATTCTTTGGTGCTATGAAAAGAAAATAACAAGCCTCATCGAGCATCCCCCGATATTTTCTGGCTAAAACTACATTTCATAATTAAACAACCCTAAATGACATTCATCACAGGTTTTTCAATCGGGTTTTCTCTTATTCTTGCAATAGGTGCTCAAAATGCATTTGTCTTGAAACAAGGTTTGATTCGACAAAACGTATTCTTAGTTTGTCTAATTTGTGCTGCATCAGATGCAATCCTTATTACCCTTGGAGTCTCTGGCTTTGGAGAGATAATAACTGAGTATCCAATAATAGAGAGGCTTGCAAGAATTGCAGGAGCATTATTTTTATTTACCTATGGAGTGCTAAACCTTTATTCAGCCCAGACAAATATTCATGCCTTGGAGCCAACTAAAAAGATCCAAACATCAAAGCGTAAGACCGTTTTGACTTGCTTGGGATTTACCTGGCTTAATCCTCATGTATATCTAGATACAGTGGTAATGCTTGGTTCAATTTCTACTCAATTCGAAAATACAGCTACTTTCGCACTAGGCGCCATTTCAGCATCATTTGTTTTTTTCTTCAGCTTAGGATTCGGAGCATCTAAATTGACTAGATATTTTGAAAAACCAAGAACTTGGAGAGTTTTAGAAAATTTGATTGGTATTCTAATGATATTTCTGGGGATCACATTAGTCATTTAAATTTGATGAAATCTTGGATTTAAGGAGCTCCCCGAATTGCTCTTGACCAAGATCTTTTGAAAACTTTTCATCCTCCCAGGCGACGTGCCCGCCAATGATAACCAAGGGCACCACATTGTCCGAACGATTCACTAGTTGCTCATGATTAAATTCTTCTCTGAAAACCCTCGCGACATGTTTTTCGCCGTCATATTTTTTTAACTCATTTGGATCCACTAAGATTAAGTCAGCTTTATCATTTTCATAAATTGAACCTCCAGACACTCCAAAAACCTCAGCTGCGTCTTTGGTCAGCCTCTTAACCATATAAGCCACGTCAGAATCTTCATTATTTTCATGGGCAAGTTTTAGACTTCTAAGATTTCCGTCATAAAAGGCCATATTAGTTAAATGTGCACCACTATCGTTAAATCCTGGCAAAAGCATTGGATGCATGAGTAATTCTCTTACAACTTTCAAATCACGGTTTGCAGTAACTGTGCTCCAGCTCAAATCAGTGTCAAACGATCTCAGCATTTGAAGCATGAAGTCACCTTCATCTGCTATCCAAAAGAAATCTTTTTGCACGAGTTGCTGCTCTCGTTTAATCAAATTATCGACCTCATGGTCTTGTTTAATATTCATAACTCTTTCAAACAAAGATTGAAAGTCCCTTCCCTCCCAACTTTTTTCTGGACAACGATCGACCGTCATGTCAGATAATTTTCTATTGAATGCGTAATCTTCAACATTTAACTCACGTTTTAATCTGTCAATTGACCAACCTTCCTTACCTCTCATCCACATATCATGAAAAAGTTTAATGTAGCTAGGGTCACGCAAAATATTATTTCTAGCACCCCGATCCTCCAAATCTGTCTCATTCAATCGACGCAGCTCAGGAATTTCCTCTGCAATAGGGGTAATCGCTCCATCAGACCAAATTTTGAATCTAGCTCCTAATGCCTGCATGTGGAAGTCCCCATCGATAAATTTGGAATTCAACAATCTAGCTAAGGTTTTAACCATTAATGTAAGTTTCCAGTTATTGACAATGTCTAGTGCTGCGACAACGGTTGTCTTCAAGGCCTTTCCATGTACTCTGGCACTGGTTAGTAAAAAGGTCTTCAATGTGCCGATAACACTATCTTTTGGAGGTGTTGCTTGCCATACTGCACCTTTGTCTCTCAACACATTTGTTAACTTTTTCAATTCACCATATTTTGCAAATTGAGTTGGAATTGTTTTCTCGGTGTGTGGATGCGCTGCAAGATAGTGAAAAGGCAAAGCATCAGTTGATAATCCAACATAACCCAAATCTATGGCTTCATCAAGAATCTCGCACATCGTTTGGAGCTCTTTTTCAGTGGGATCACGTGTCACACTGTCGTCAAATCCCATCACTTCAATTCGCAGCATTGAATGTGGAAGCAATACAACGACATTGGGTCCAAGGTTCAGCTTCTCTAAATGATCTAGATATTCTTTTGGATTTTCCCAATCAACATTATCTGCACAATTTTTAAGCACTGACTTAGGAATATTTTCGACTCTAGCATAACAACTCACTATGGGATCATTTATACCATCTCGCTGAGAACCAAATGCGAGCCCCAAACTACAATTAGCAATTACAACCGAGGTTGTGCCATGTCTTACTGATTCTGGCAGACCTGGCGCTACCTCCAATTCAAGATCATAATGGGTGTGGATATCAAAGAGGCCTGGCATCAACCAAAGCCCCTCTGCATTTATAACTTTTTCAACGTTTTCGTCGTTTAAATTGGTTCCTCTTTCAAAGACCCTCCCATCACGAATGGAAACATCTTGAACCACTGGGATTTCAGTATCGTTGAATACTTTCGCATTCTTTATCAATACATCCACTTTTTGATTTTCTGATTTCGCCATAATAAGTCACAAAAAATTATAGAATGTAATGTTACAAGACTGGCTTTTTTGAATCTAGATTCTAAAGCATGATAAAAATATATATTCGTTCGCAATCAGTTACTGGTTTAATCAATTAAGTTGTATTGTATGATTTTTCGACTCAGCAATTTTAACAAGGACTTTATTTGAATATTCCAATGAAAAATATTATTTCTTCCACGCTTATTCTAAGCTTATTGACGTTTACTGCCTTGTGCAGAAGCGATAGTTTGCTAGTTGCTGTATCAAGCAATTTTCATACACCGATGAAACTAATATCAGAAGAATTTGAAAAAAGAACCAATTACAAAATTATCTTATCTTCTGGATCAACAAAGAAACAATTCACACAAATAGTGAATGGCGCGCCTTTCAACTTTTTTATCGCTGCTGATACAGAGACCATTGAGAGGTTAGAAAAATTGAAGTTAACAGTCAGAAATTCATCTTTTCAGTATGCAAGGGGCCAACTCGTGGTGTTCTCCCCTCAGGAAGATATAGATGTAAAACAACTACTCATGGCTTCAAGAGATCAAAAAATTGCAATCGCAAATCCATCTTTATCTCCTTATGGAAAGGCTTCAAAGGAATTATTAAAGAACTTGAAGATATGGAACTCTCAGAAAAATAATATTGTTTCAGGTATAAACATAGAGCAAGCTTACCAATTTATTAAAACAGGGAATGTTGAGATAGGCATAATTGCCAAATCTCAATTTATGAGAATAAAAAACCAATCTGATCATAGCTACTGGATACCTCCTCAAAACCTATATTCTCCAATAAATCAGAGTGCTGTGCTATTAACAGATAATGAACCGTCAATGCTGCTACAAGAGTTTTTTCATACCAATTTTGTTCTAAACTTAATTCAAGAGTTTGGATATGGATTGCCTAATGATAAATAGTAGTGATTGGACAGCACTTACATTAACTTTTGAACTTGCATTAATAAGTACAATCATTCTCCTAGTAATCGGAACACCAATTGCTTGGTGGCTTTCTCAGACAAAAGTACGATTTAAATTTTTAATTGAAACAATGGTTGCGCTTCCAATTGTTTTACCACCCACAGTGTTGGGTTTTTATTTACTGATCTTTTTAGGACCACAGGGATCGGTTGGGAAATTAGTAAGTTATCTCGGTGGTCCAAGTTTAATATTTAGTTTTACCGGTCTGGTTCTTGGTTCTATAGTCTATTCTATGCCTTTTGTTATACAACCACTTCAACATGCTTTCAGTGTTATTGACAAACGAGCCGATGAAACCGCTGCAACAATCGGCTTCTCGAGACTGAGACGTTTTTTTTATCTTTTTTTACCACTCAGTAAAACAGGTTACCTATCTGCTTTTGTTTTAGGCTTCGCTCACACGCTTGGTGAATTTGGAATTGTTTTAATGATTGGAGGTAATATTCCTGGAGAGACACAAGTAGCTTCAATCTCAATTTATAATTATGTTGAAATGCTGGAGTACGAAAAAGCACATACGCTGTCGCTATTACTCCTACTAATCTCTTTTACTTTATTAGCAATAATTTATAGTCTAAGGATTAGATTCGGTCGATACTAAATTGAACCTATCAGTAAAGTTAAATATAAAAAGAGATCAGTTTGCACTTAAGGCTGATCTGAGCTTGCCCCTCGAGAACATGACAGCATGCTTTGGACCCTCAGGTGCAGGGAAAACTACTTTCTTGAGACATCTTGTAGGTCTTGATAAGTCACCAAAGACAAGCATAGTTTTAGACGGAGACATTTTACAGGATGATGACTCTTTCATTGAGACTCATCGAAGGAATCTTGGTTTTGTTGATCAAAATCCATTTCTTTTTGATCACCTGAATGTCGAGCAAAACATAATGCTAAGTGCTAAAAACTTTTCGACAGTAATAAATAAAGATCTCCTGAGTGAATTAAAAAAGCGTCTAAAAATAGACAATTTAATGTCAAGGAGAGTATCTAGACTGTCTGGTGGCGAAAAACAACGGGTGGCGATTTTAAGATCATTGATATCATTGCCTAAAGTTGTTTTATGGGACGAACCGCTCTCAGCCGTTGGATACAAGCAGAAAGAAAGCTTAATTCCTTATTTAAAAAACACATGTGCAAGACTCAGGATACCCATTATTTATGTTACGCACTCAATCGATGAAATATTAAATTACTCGGATCAAATAATTATCATCAATGATGGAAAGGCTGAATTCTCAAAAAATATAAGTCAATCCCTTACCAAAGTTCAAATTCCGTACTTAAACAGGAAAGGAATTAGCGTCTTCCTAGATGCAAAAGTCATTCGAAACGATAACAGATATGGGATTACAATTATTGAAACAGGTATTGGACGGTTATCTATTCCTGAATGTCAATTTGAAGTTGGCCAGCGCTTCAGAGTCAGAATATTATCTGATGATGTTTCAATTACATTATCAAAATCAAAAGACAGCAGTATCTCTAATATTTTTAAAGTAAAAGTTAAAAAAATAGCCACTGATTCAAAGCACATGAAAATCATCACTCTTGAAAGCGGAAGTACTCAAATTAAGGCGAGAATTACGAAAAAATCTTCTGAAATTCTTAATTTAGAATTGAACGACGAAGTATTTGCTCAAATTAAAACAGTTGCGATTACCTATTAAGTATTACCATAATAGCGCGATCAAGCATTTTTAAAATTATATCGAATGTCTGAAACCAATAAATTATTTAACCAATTTAGTCTTTATGGAGAAAGAAGGTTTCTCCCATTTTTTATCACACAATTTTTAGGAGCTTTTAATGACAACCTTTATAAAAATGCGCTTCTCGTAATTATTGTGAGCAATGCGGTTATAGGATCAGACAGCGAGGTAAACTTCCTCACTAACTTTGCAGTAGGTCTCTTTATTCTGCCTTTTTTCTTATTTTCGGCTACTGCAGGCCAACTAGCTGACAGGTTTGACAAGGCAGTGTTAATGAGAAAAGTCAAATTCTGTGAAATTATGATCATGCTTCTCGCTGCATTCTCACTCTTTAATCAAAACCTGACCATTATGTTATGCATTCTTTTCTTTTTGGGAACACAATCTGCGTTTTTTGGCCCTCTAAAATACTCAATAATCCCACAACACTTAACTAAAAAAGAACTCTTAGCAGGAAATGCCCAGGTTGGTATGGGGACCTTCGTATCTATTCTCTTGGGAACTTTGATTGGGGGTTGGATTATCACCATTAAAGACGGTACGTATATTTTAGGTTTTCTGATGATAGCTATGGCATTAATAGGATGGATCTCTAGTCATCAAATTCCGACTGCACCCCCGGTAAATAAAGAATTAACAACATCATTAAATCCTTTCAAAGAGATCAGTAAAAATTTTCATTTGGCCTCTCAAGATAAAACTGTTTGGTATTGTATCCTTGCGATTTCATGGTTTTGGCTATACGGTGGTTGCTTTCTAACGCAGGTTCCAAACTTCACTGTGAGCGTTTTAAATGGACATCCTAGAATGGTTTCAATCCTTCTTGGAGCCTTTATAGTTGGTGTCGCTTCAGGAGCCCTGCTTTGCAACCGACTTTCAAAAGGGATTGTAAATCCTGCATTAGTAACTGTTGGTACGCTTGGTTTAAGTTTATTTGCATTTGACTTGAGCTATGCATCTTCGATCTTTGCTTCTGCAAACGTGAATTTAAAAGATATTATGCCAGGGGAATTTTTAACGCTTAAAGGTAGTATGCGTCTCTCACTCGATCTGGTATTAATAGGAATGTTTGGTGGACTATTTATTGTCCCATTGAATGCTATGGTCCAAGCCAGGACCGACATTTCAGTCAGAGCAAGAGTAATCTCAATAAACAATATAATTAACTCTGCCTTCATGGTAGGGGGTAGCCTGCTGGGTATACTATTTTTAACGATTTTAAAATGGAGTATTTTGGAGTTTTTTGTTGCTATTGCGATTCTAAACATCGCTTTCATGAGTATGATATTCTCAAAAGTTCCTGAGTTTAAATCTAGCTTTATACTGTGGCTCAGATCTATGAAAAAAGGTAATTAACGTGCAGTTATCAACTAAAATTCTTCTTGGCATGAGTGCAGGCATTATCGTTGGTTTGATCTTTAATCTGCTAGGTGGATCTGACCCTGACTCGCCGTTCTTAATCACATGGATCGTCGATAATATTTTTGACGTTATCGGAAAAATTTTCGTAATCTCCTTGAAATTATTGGTTGTGCCCCTTGTTTTTTTCTCATTGGTATGTGGCTCTGCATCAATGGGTGAGGACATAAAAATGGGTCAAGTTGCTGTTAAAACTGTATGCCTTTATTTGTTCACAACTGCAATGGCAGTGTCAGTCGCATTAGCAATCGCCAATGTTGTGGATCCTGGAGTAGGAATAAATACAGGATCAATTGATAGCATCAATGTCAAAACTGCACCATCCTTCAAAGAGGTATTAATCGGCATATTTCCTGACAATCCTTTCAAAGCGATGGTTGAGGGAAACATGCTACAAATAATTTTCTTCGCATTACTTGTTGGTATCGCAATTTTAAAAGCTGGTGATCATGGGCAGCAAGTTCTGAAGGGTTGTGTTTCGATAAATGATGTAATCATGAAAATGGTTTTCATGCTCATAAACCTTGCTCCATACGGTGTTTTCTGTTTATTGGCAAAACTTTTTACGAGAGAAGGATTTGATGCAATAGTTAATTTGGCCTTGTACTTTAGCACTATTGTTTTTGTTCTTTGCTTTCATGCAGTAGTGATTTACAGCGCAGTGCTTTATCTTTTTACTCGCTTAAATCCTCTTAAACTGTTTATAAACATGCGGCCTGCAATGCTATTTGCGTTTAGTACGTCCTCTAGCAATGCCACAATACCTGTTACCTTAAGTGCGGCCAGAGAGCGATTGGGTGCTGATAATTCGATTGCCTCATTTACGGTACCATTGGGTGCTACGGTCAATATGGACGGGACTGCAATAATGCAAGGAATTGCAACCGTTTTTATCGCACAAGCATATGGGCTTGAATTGTCTATGGTCCAATATTTATCTGTAGTAGCTACAGCCACTTTAGCATCAATTGGAACGGCTGGAGTTCCAGGAGTTGGATTAATAACTTTGGCAATGGTGCTTCAGCAAGTCGGACTTCCAGTTGAGGGCATAGGTTTAATCATTGGTGTAGACAGGCTTCTTGATATGCTTCGTACAGTCGTCAACATATCCGGAGATGGTATGGTCACCACGGTGGTTGCACATAGCGAGAAGCGATTAAACAAAGATCTATTTAACACTATAAAAAGTTAGAAAAGTCGTCAAAGACCTCGCAGATATTCAGTAGTAAGAAGTTGGTGAAGTGGTTAGGACAAGAGGAGATGATACTTCTTCTCTTTTTACCTCACCGCAAAGTAACTCCACGAGTTCCAATGAAAAATCAATTGCAGTGCCGGGCCCTTGACTTGTTACATAACAATCATCAATGACTACTTTAGATTCAGAGTCCAGTTCTCGACAATTGATGGAATTATGAAAATGTGGATGACATGTTGCGATATGTTCATCAAGAAGTCCCTTTCCCCCCAGTACCAAAGCGGGCGCCGCACAAATTGCACCAATCAATTTTTTACTGCTAGCATGTTCTACCAAAATTTTGTGAAAAATCTTGCAATTCGCAATTGCACTTGCCCCCTCAATACCTCCGGGAATGACAATTGCATCCCAAGTTTCTTTTTTGCAGTCAGTAATGCCACAATCACCAACTACTTTGGTTCCTCTTGCGGCTGTGATTTGATCGTTGTCCTTTGAACCAATTACGGCCACAGTAACATCCACACCTGCTCTTCTCAAAATATCTATCACTGTTACTGATTCAATCTCTTCGCTTCCATCGGCTATTGGTATTAAGACTTTCATGTTCATATTTATTTCTCCAATTTTCGCCTTTCAATAAAAACAAATAATAATATTATTAATATGACATCATCATTATAATATCGTTCGAAAATTTGCTTTTTTATTAAGCTAGCAAACAAAATTTATTGTCCACTTTAAAAGTTTATTTAATACCCTAGGGAAGTTCGAATTTGATGAGTTCAAGGATAGACTTTTTAAAAAATCATCAACTTGCAAAAAACCTGTTACTAATTAATCGTGGGATTGAAAAAGAAAGTCTTCGCACTGATAAATTTGGATATTTATCGCAAAAAAAACATCCAATATGCCTTGGCTCTCCTCTAACTCATAAAAATATAACTACTGATTTCTCAGAAGCCCTAATAGAGTTAGTTACCGATTGTCACACGTCAAAAAGTGATCTTCTAAAACAACTGCATGAACTGCATGCGTTTACATTTCATTGTATTGAAAATGAATTGCTTTGGCCAAACAGTATGCCTTGTCAACTACCTGATGCTAATCGAATCCAAATTGGCACATATGGAACATCAAACATTGGCCAAATGAAACATATCTATCGAAAAGGCCTTAGCAACAGATACGGTAGCTACATGCAAACTATATCTGGAATTCATTACAACTTTTCTTTATCTGATACTTTTTTCAAAATACTCAAGACTCTAGAGGGTTCAAATTTAAACTTACAAGATTTTAAATCCGACTGTTATTTCGGACTAATTAGAAATTTTCACCGATTTTCATGGTTTATCTCTTTCATGCTTGGCGCCTCGCCAATAGTTTCAAAAAACTTTTTGCAAAATAGTGAGCATAAGTTGATACCTGTGAGTGGGTCTGCTGACTCTTTCTATACTCCTTTTGCAACCTCGCTGAGAATGGGTGATCTCGGATATAAAAGCAAAGCACAAGACTCTCTAAAAATTAGGTATGACAATATTGATACATATATAGCTGACCTTAGATCGGCACTCGAGCAAACCTATAGCGAATATGAGGAGATTGGTCTAAAAGATGAACATGAAAACTATAAACAACTCAATACAAATATACTTCAAATTGAGAATGAATTTTATAGTGATATAAGGCCAAAGCGTACGACAAATATTGGAGAAACACCAACCAAAGCGCTAGAAAAACGAGGTGTCGAGTACGTCGAGATAAGATCCATTGATTTAAATCCTTTTGTTGCCTGTGGAATTGACGAGGATACTATAGATTTATTAGATATTTTTCTTATCTATTGCCTCATGAGTGATAGTTCAAAACTCGATGAAATAGAACAAATAAACATATCAACTAATTATTTAAATACTGTATATGAAGGCCGTGATCCAAAGCTACGTTTAAAAGGAAAAAATGGTGATGCCTACTTGCTCGATTTGGCTAATGCGTTGATAGAGAATATGAAACCGATTGCAAAAATTTTAGATACCCTGAATAACAATAACAGCTATGAAAAGGTTTTAACCAAATCTAGTGATTGCGTAAAAAATAATTCGCTTTTACCCTCAACCAAAATAGTCAATTTGATTAAAGAAAATGATCAAACATTTCAAGAATTAAATTTGACAAAGGCGAAGGAATATTCTGACTACTTTAAAAAGTTCAAGCTAACACAAAATGAATTTAACGCCATGACGCTTGAAAGTAATGAGTCGATAAAAAAACAAGCAGAAATCGAGCAAAATGATACACTCTCGTTTGAGTCGTTTCTTAATTTATTCTAATGGTCAAAGCGCTTTATAACTTAGATAATAGATCAATAAATCTAGCATCCTTCGGGATTTGCCTGTTCTCACTGATAATTGCTAAATATTATTTTGAAGAATTTTTAGGTCTTGAGCCTTGTTATCTTTGTATCACTCAAAGGGTATTCTTGCTACTTGCTGGAATTATTTTTTTGATTTCAACGATACACAATCCAAAGAATTTGTTCAAAAAGGTATACTCGTATGTTGCGATATTTTTCTGCAGTGCAGGAGCATATTTTTCAATAAAACAATTGTATTTGCAGAGCCTACCAGAAGACCAAGTTCCTCAGTGCGGTCCTCCCGTTGAGTATCTCTTAGAAACTTTCTCCGGCTTTGAAGTCATCTCAATGTTAGTTCAAGGGGATGGGAATTGCGCAAAGGTACAATGGGAGTTTTTATTTATTTCAATGCCCGGATGGGTCCTGGTCATATTTTTAGCTTTAATTGCTATAACAGCTTTTCAATTAAAACGTCCATCATACTAAGACCTATCCATAATGATTATCTCACTCAACCTTTGCTTTCAGAAGTTCGACCTCAAAAATTAAAGTTGCATTTGGAGGAATGGGTCCAGTACCTCCGGGGCCGTACGCAAGCTCTGGCGGAATAACTAACTCCCACTTTGATCCCTCAGACATGAGCAAAAGAGCTTCAGTCCATCCTGGAATGACTTGAGTCACTCCAAATTGTGCGGGTTCGCCTCTCTGGATCGAACTATCAAATATGACCCCATCGATTAATCGTCCTTCATAATGAACCTCAACAGTATTATCTGTTGTTGGTTTTGAGCCGTTGCCTTCCACTAATATGCGATATTGCAACCCGCTTTGCGTTGTTATAACGTCTGCTTTTGAAGAGTTCGCCTCCATGAATTCAGCTCCCTTTTTAGCGTTCTCTTCAGCTTGCTCTGCTATTAGCTTTTGTTGTGAAGCTTGAAGTTCTTCCTGTTTTTTCTTCATTTCTTTTTCAAATTCAGCTACTGTAGACGAGATATCCTCTTGACTTAGTCTAGGGTCCCTTGCAGCCAAAGCATCCTCTAAACCTAAACGAAATGCTTCTTCATCAAATTCAATTTGCATCGCTAAAATACTTGAACCATTGTCTAAACCCATCAAGTAACTAATTTTTTTTATTTGACTATCTAATGGTAAATCCTGCATTTTATCTTCAGTAATATTTCCAGCACTTTGGTTTGGGTTTTCACAACCATTCAAGCCTACGAACATCACTAATAACACAATATATCTTATCAATATTTTCATTTTTGACCCTTTATTTATTCGCCATTTGTAATACTTTATCAACCAACTTTGTAATACCCTTTGATGCCTCAGAAATTCTAGACGCCAACATATAAGCAGGTGTAGTGACAAGCCGATGCTCATCATCTACACAGATTTCATCTACATTACAATTTTTATGTATGCCACCAGTTGCGCGGATAACGTCAGCAGTAGATTCATCCGTTCCGATTGTGCATGATACTCCTTTTCCGAACAATAGTCCTGACATAACAGGTGCAATACAGATTAATCCTATTGGTTTTTTTAGCGCGATCGCTTGTTGCATAAAGCTTTGAAAATTAATGTTTATTTTCATCTCAGCCCCATCGACAGCAAAGGTACACAGATTTTTTGCCGCACCATATCCTCCAGGAACAATAACTGCATCAAATGCTTCGACAGAAGCCTCAGAGATATCAGAAATTTCACCACGCACTAACCGAGCAGATTCCTGCAAAATACCTCTTTTTTCATTAGTATTTTCATCCCCCGAAAGATGATTTATAACATGGAGTTGTTTATCGTTTGGAGCAAAACATGAAACTGACACTCCCATTTCATCTAGACGTAAAAGTGTCAAGACTGTCTCGTAAGCTTCCGATCCATCGTAAACTCCACAACCAGATAAAATTACAGCAACTTTGAGTTGATTCATTTCCTCACTCATTTTTATCCACCTCTTCAATTTTTTGTAAAATAATCTCCCAAATGGAGTGGCCTAATTGAATTCCACGTTTCTCAAATTTTGTCATCGGTCTGTAATCAGGCTTGTCAGTAAACTTACCATTTAAGGCAGTATTTACGAATAAATCACTATTTTCGCTTATTTCAATTACTGAATCGGCATAGGGTTTCCAATCTGAAACAAAATGGAATATTCCACCTGACTTCAATTTATTAGAAACTTTTGCTAAAAAATTTTCTGTTACTAACCTACGCTTGTTATGCTTTTTTTTATGCCATGGATCAGGAAAAAATACTTGAAAACGATCAATGCTTTTATCAGGAATGCACTCATCAATCACATCAATCGCATCTGCCCAGTATATTCTAATATTTGACAACTTGAGGTCATGGATAAGATTTATTAGGTTGCCTATTCCAGGAGCATGAACTTCAATACCTATATAATTTTCATTTGGATTATTGCACGCCATTTCAGCGACAGAAGAACCCATCCCAAAACCAATTTCTAGAATTGTCTTATGTGTGTTGTTGAAAGTCTTTTCAAGATTTATTAATCCATTTTTTAAGAACAACCCATAATCGAAAATTTCATTAGCCAACGCTCTTTTTTGCGATGGAGTAATTCGACCTGGCCTTACAACATAACTTTGAATAGATTTTTTTCTTAACTCACTGAACAAACAACATCATCCCTTAAACTTGACAACTAAAAGTATGATCCATCCTGCAATAAAGGCCAAACCTCCTAGTGGAGTCAAAAATCCATAAATTGAAATATTTTTGAGAACTAATAGATATAAGCTTCCGCAAAAAAAGATGATCCCCACTAAAAAACATATACATATAAGGTGAACATAAAATTGCTTTTTAAACGAGTTATTAAATAGAGCGACAAACAGTAAGCCTATACTATGAAACAAATGATAAATCACAGCAGTCCAATATATATTAAGGTTACTCATCGTAAACTGGCTAGTTATGCCATGGGACGCATATGCACCAACTAAGATACAAAGCAAGACACTCAGTGCTGATATTCGAATCCAGATATTAATCATAAAAAAAGCCGTATGTTTTATCATACGGCTTCAAGTTTCTTTTTAACAATTTATTGTTGCATTTGACGTTTAAGCGCTAGCATCGCATTCTTTTCAAGCTGCCTTATACGTTCGGCGGAAACACCATACTCATCTGCCAACTCATGAAGTGTTTGCTTTTTATCATCCAACCATCTTCTTTGGAGAATAACCTGACTTCTTTCATCTAAACTTTTTATCGCATTTTTCAAACGAAGGTTATTATCAGTTTCAGAATCATGAGACTCTACGAATTCAGCAGGATCAATTTCATTTGAGGCTAAGTAAACGGAAGGTGAATACGTACTACTATCCTCATCATCGTCCTGAGATAAATCGAACGCAGTATCGGTTGAAGAAAGCCTCATCTCCATTTCCATAACATCTTTCAATTCTACATCTAAATCATTAGCGATTGCTTTTGCCTCATCTTGCGAAAGCCACTCTAATTCTTTTTTTGCGCTTCGTAGATTAAAGAAAAGTTTTCTCTGCGCTTTTGTCGTTGCAACCTTTACTATTCTCCAATTTTTCAGGATAAACTCATGTATCTCGGCTTTAATCCAATGAACTGCAAAGGAGACCAAACGAACGCCTTTTTCGGGATTAAATCTTCTCACTGCTTTCATCAAGCCGACATTTCCTTCTTGAATTAAATCACCAAGAGGTAATCCATAACCATTATATGAACGCGCTATATGGACCACAAATCGAAGATGCGCTAAAACGAGCTTTCTAGCCGCATCCAAGTCTTCGTTATAAAACAACGATTCCCCTAATGATTTTTCTTCATCAACTGATAAAATAGGTATAGCAGCCGCACCTTGAATGTAAGCATTCAAGTTTGAACCGGGCGTCATCCACTCCATTGTCTGAAGAGCTTTTGTCATAATTTCCTCTTAGTTAGCAAGACAATATAACATTTTTTTATAAGTGCTTCAAAAATATAGATAAATTACGCACTATGAATACAGATTGGGTCACTTAAAGCTAATTTCAAGATATAATGAAGAAAAATAGTTTCATTTAAATTATATTTAAAAATCAATTAGCGCATCGACAAACAGTTCAGCTTCAAAAACCTTGAGATCATCAATGCCCTCACCCACCCCAATATATTTAATATCTACAGGAAACTGCTTTGCCAATGAGATTAGAATGCCACCTTTCGCTGTCCCATCCAATTTAGTCAACACTAATCCCGTGACATCAACCGCTTTGTGAAATTCAGACATCTGACTAAGCGCATTCTGGCCTGTTGCTGCATCCAAAACCAGTAGAACCTCATGAGGTGCATTATCGGACAACTTGGAAGCAACGCGCTTTATTTTTGCAAGTTCCTCCATCAAATTGTCTTTGTTATGGAGTCTGCCAGCCGTATCCGCAATAACAACGTCTATATCTTTTGCCCTCGCCGATTCGATCGCATCATAAATGACTGATGCACTATCTGCACCAGTTTGCTGAGCAATAACAGGTACATCAATCCGATCACCCCAAATTTGAAGTTGCTCAACAGCTGCAGCTCTGTAGGTATCTCCTGCCGCGAGCAATATCCTTTTCCCCTCTTTTTTAAAATTATTTGCTAATTTTCCTATCGTAGTGGTTTTCCCAACACCATTTACACCAACAACGAAAATAACGTGAGGCTTTTCAGTATTAGATATATTACTTTCAATTGCGTTTGCCTTGAGACTGCTGATGAGAAATGTTCGAAGTGCCTGTTTAACTGAATCGATATCCTTAAGCTCATTCCGATTGAGGCTTTGAGTCAAAGACTGAATTATTTCATCCGTCATTTGAGCCCCTATGTCAGCCATTATTAGAGAGGATTCCAAATCCTCTAAAAACTCAGCATTGATCTCTCTCTTTCCAGCAAATATATCTTCGAGTCCACTTCGTGTTCTTTTCAGAGCGTTCCGGAGTCTAGAGGAGATTGAGCCTTTCTTTTGCGCTGAATCATTATCAGGTTTTTCAGTATTATTTTTTCTACTAAAAAATTTCATTGCAATCTCTTAATTCCAATTAGCACAAAAACATCAACCAATTTATATTAAATCTTTTTACTGTATCCTATCGTCTCTAAAAGATTAAGTATTTTAAATAACTCTACAAATTTGAGATGTACAAGAAAACGTATAAATCTTCAGTTCGGATAATTGGAGGAACTTGGAGAAGAAGAAAAATCCTCTTCCCACGTGAACTGGGGCTAAGACCGACTGGGGATAGAATACGGGAGACACTTTTTAATTGGTTGCAGCCAAATATTGTTGATGCAAACTGTTTAGATTTATTTGCAGGATCAGGAAGTCTTGGTCTTGAGGCAAAATCTAGAGGTTGCGCATCTTGTACCCTAATCGAAAAAAATACGAAAGCTATTACATGTCTTCGAAACACAATTGAATCATTCGGTGCCTCAGTGGATCTGATCAATGATGACGCGATTAAATATCTTGTATCTACTCAATTTAACAAAAAATTTGATATTGTTTTTGTTGATCCACCGTTTAATTCGAATCTTCATGAAGCCGCAATTCAATTACTCGAAGAAAAGCACTTATTAAATGTTGATGCAAAAATTTATGTTGAAAATGATGTTAATGCGTCCGAATTACGCGTACCAAAAAATTGGTCTCAAATTCGAAATCAAGTCGCGGGTCAGGTGAGGTTTGTGCTATATTCTCGCGAGCCCATTTAGAATTAGACAATTAAGTTAATTCGGAGCAAAAAGCTATGAAAACTATCGTCTATCCAGGCACCTTTGATCCGATTACGAAGGGTCATATTGATCTCGTAGAAAGAGCGTCCAATCTATTTGATAGAGTGGTGATTGCTATCGCTAGTAGTGAGAGAAAGAATCCACTGTTTTCACTGTCTGACAGAATTAAACTTGCTGAGGAATGTTTGAGACACATACCCAATATTGAAATAAAAGGCTTTGACTATTTACTTGTTGAATTTGTAAAAGATTGCGGTGCTCAAGCAGTGATGCGCGGATTAAGAGCAGTTTCAGATTTCGAGTATGAATTTCAATTAGCTAATATGAACCGTGCGCTCAATCCAAAAATAGAGAGTATATTTTTAACTCCTGCGGAGAAATTCTCTTACGTTTCCTCCTCTCTCGTAAGTGAAATTGCTTCCTTAAATGGTGATGTGAGCAAGTTTGTAACACCAAATGTTGAAAGCGCGTTAAAAAATAAATTCAAATAATCTCATTCATTAACTTTGACACGAGCGACAGAATACAGAGCTTCTTTGCGCTAACCGAATTTCTTTAAGCGGTTGGTTACATTTAATACAGGCCTTACCTGCTCTCCCATAAACGCTCAGTGACTGCTCAAAATATCCGGGCTCACCTCTACTATTTGTGAAATCTCTCAAGGTTGTTCCACCCTGCTCAATAGCAGAACTCAATATTATTTTGATATTTTCAGCTAATACCTCGTAACGCTTCAATGAAATCTTCCCAGCGCGTCTTTGAGGCTTGATACCACTCTCAAATAACGCCTCATTCGCATAAATATTTCCAACGCCCACTACTATTCTGCTATCCATAATGAAAGACTTTACAGGTGCTGTTCGCTTCCTCGCCCTATTCCATAAATATTCTCCACTAAAATTTGAGGACAAAGGCTCTGGTCCAAGCTTTTCCAATAGCACATGGTCATGTTTACTCCATAACCAGCATCCGAATCGTCTAGGATCATGGAAAGTTAGAATATGACCATTGGATAAGTACATTTGGATATGGTCATGTTTTTTTAAAAGGTCTGCATTTGTAATTAATCGAAGACTTCCACTCATCCCAAGATGAATAAGAAATGAACCAGTGGTCAATGAAATAAGAATGTACTTCGCACGTCGACTGACATTCTCAATTTTCAAACCTTTAACAGTATCCTGTATGCCCTGAGTTACAGGCCATCGAAGTTGAGGCTGTCTGATAACTAACCTCTCAATCATAGTATCGATTAGATAAGGTTTTATTCCAGCAACTGTTGTTTCTACTTCGGGTAGTTCAGGCATAGATATGATTATTTTTTATCTTTAATTATATTTCACTAATTTTCCTCAAACTAGATGAAATATTGCTGGCTAGCATTTTGTCTTAAAAACAGTAAAATGGTCTTCCCAAAAGAATTGTAGGCAAAAAAATGGCATTAGGAAAAAGAAGGCGCAGTGAGGAAGAAAACGAAATTGATATGACGCCAATGCTAGATGTCGTTTTTATAATGCTTATCTTCTTTATTGTCACAGCGTCATTCGTTAATGAAGTCGGTCTTGATGTAAATAGACCACCCACATCTGATGCTCCTCCACCTGACTCTGCAGATACTAATATCGTCTTCAGAATATCAGAGTCTAACGAAATTATGCTAGAGGGAAGGAGGATTGATGTTAGATCTGTTAGAGCGAATGTTGAACGACTGAACGCTGAGAAACCTGAGGCATCGGTTGTAATAGCAGCTCACCCAAAAGCGAAGACGGAGCTATTCGTCAAAATATCAGATCAAGCTAGAGAAGCGGGTGTTTACAATATCTCACTTGCAACTGTAGACGATTAGTAATCAGCTACAGTTGGCTGGGCAACCAAGTCGCAATCTCTGGAAAAATCCAAATCGATATCAGTAACAAAATCTGAATAGCGATAAAAGGTATGACACCTTTATACATATCGATGGTTTGCACTGATTGCGGTGCTACGCCGCGAAGGTAAAACAATGCAAATCCGAATGGCGGTGTCAAAAACGAGGTTTGTAAATTAATGGCAATCATGACACCAAGCCAAATTGGATCAAGCCCCATAGCTAAGAGAACGGGCCCAACAATGGGCACTACGACAAAAGTTATCTCAATAAAGTCTAAAATAAAACCCAATACAAAAATAACAACCATCACAATTAATGTGGCTGTAAACACACCACCAGGTAATTCTTCAAAAAAGTTTTCTACTAAAGTATCACCTCCAAAACCACGAAATACCAATGAAAAAATTGCCGCCCCAATTAAGATGAAAAATACCATTGAGGTTACTTTCACTGTATTTTTCGATACCACATTTAAAGTGAAAAGATTTAACTTACCTTTAAAAATGGCTAGTAAAGTAGCACCGAATGCCCCAACTCCAGCCGCCTCCGTTGGCGTTGCAAATCCTCCCAAAATTGAACCCAATACAGCGATAATTAAGACAACGGGAGGAAGTAGATTTTTTAGGGCAGTATAGATTGTATTTGAATCAAGCACCCTTGATTGAGTCTCTTTTATCGATTGTGAAGTGAGAAGTAAATATCCACTGTAAAGAAAAACTAAAATCAATCCGGGGACGATAGCACCCAAAAATAAATCACCTATTGAAACAGTTTTTGGTGAAAAAATACCCATATTGAGTTGTGCTTGTTGATAGGCATTAGATAAAGTATCACCTAACAAAACTAAGGCGATTGATGGAGGAATGATCTGCCCGAGTGTCCCCGTTGCTGCAATAAGTCCGGTTGCTTTTGAGGGATGATACCCTCTTTCCAGCATCGTGGGTAAAGACATAAGGCCCATCGTAACAACAGTTGCGCCGACAATACCGGTGCTGGCTGCCAATAAAGCGCCAACTAACACGACTGATAATCCTAATCCACTTTTTAATCCACCAAAGAGGTCCGCCATGCTGGAGAGAAGATCTTCAGACAATTTTGATTTTTCTAGCATTACGCCCATAAAAATAAATAACGGAACGGCTATCAGCGTCGTATTTTCCATAATACCAAATAGTCGATTTGGGAAGGCTTCTAAAAACGCCATATCGAAGATCCCAACAATTGCGCCAATTAATGCAAAAAGAAATGAGGTCCCTGCAAGGGTTAATGCAACTGGATACCCTGCCATCAGACAAAGACATACCGTTAAAAACATAATAAAAGGTAATAATTCGATCATAAGTATAGATTGTTAGCTTATTTACTCCGCAGCTTTTGATGTTGAGCGATACAGCACGATTAGATTCTTTTTCACAGTTATAAATCCTTGAATGGCCAAAAGAAAAGGCATAAGTAACATGACGGTTTTTAATAAATAAGTAAATGGTAACCCATTATTCTCTGTAGATGTTTCCATGATGGACCAACTCGCCAACACATACTCCCAGCTGCTCCATCCGATAAAAATACTTATTGGAAAGATAAACATTAGTCCTCCAATCACATTAACTAGCGCCTTCTTCTTCTCGGAGAAATTGCGATAAAAAATGTCGACCCTAACATGTCCGTCATGTTTTAGGGTATACGAAATGCCTAACATAAAAATGATTGCGTGCAGATACGTGGTAAGCTCTTGAAGAGCGACTGAGCCAATTTCAAAAAAATAACGCCCTATCACCACAACAATAACCACACAAACCAACGCTATCATGAGGATATTCAAAACATTACCTACTCTTTCAATTAATGAGTCTCCAAGACATATCAATTTTTTATGAACATTTGATAGCATAGTTTTTAGCGTTATATACTCAAAGGGGCACGATTTTTAATTACTCTTACATATAATGCAAATTATTTTAGAAAACAGTTAAAAATATTTCTAAAGAAATTAAAGTTATTGTCGATACAGTAGGGGACAGGACAAAAAAGGCTAGGCATTAACAAGAGTGTTAATGCAACGGTTACTCGACTCTAATAAATGGAGTTTTAAGAATAAAATTGGTCAAACTATGACAATTAATGATGTAAATAATGGGGCAAACATAGCTCCACCTGTCGTTCAACCAAAGGCTACTCCAAAAAAGCCTGAAGTTGCTGCACCCTCAAAAGGTGGTGATGTTCGTGATTCTGCGGAGGCAATGAGTAAAGCCGCGGATCAGCGAAAAAGCCAATCAATGAATGAAATTGCAGAAATGGCTGCAGAAATTCGAGAAGCAGTTGCGGCAATCAATGAAGCTGTGAAAAAAGTTCCAACGAGTCTTGATTTTTCTGTTGATGAAGCTTCAAAACGTTTTGTAGTTCAAGTAACAGATAAAAACACCGGTGAGTTGATACGAAAGCTCCCAGGGGATGCAGTGTTACGAATAGCTCGTCAATTAGAATCCATGAAAGGCGTGGTGTTCGACCAAAAGTTTTAATTTCAGCACCAGTTCGATCTCCTGACCCTTACTACTTAAGGACGTGCCGGTTTTCCGTCAATTCGGCAAACCTGAGGTTAAAACTTGCCACCTTCAAGGGACTAGAGTTTCCGTTTTCTTTGTAAGTTACTGAAATATATGACTTTATTTTTAGTTTATGTATGCTAACTAAAGTTGGCACCGCTTTTGCATTTATCTCTATGCAAATTTTTAAAATTTAAAGAGGTAAATACAATGACCGTAATTAACACGAATACAGCAGCAACAATCGCAGCCAATTCGTTAGCTAAGAACGAAAGAGCTATGAATGAAGCGATGGAGCGGTTGTCTACTGGCAAGCGAATTAATAATGCCGGTGATGATGCTGCGGGCCTTGCCATTTCAAGTCGAATGACTTCGCAAATTGAAGGTCTTCAGCAAGCTGCTCGAAATGCCAATGATGCGATATCAATGATTCAAACAGCTGATGGCGCCTTGACAGAGATTACTTCTATTCTTCAAAGAATGAGAGAACTTACTGTACAAGCCAGTTCAGCAACCAATAGCACGACTGACATCACGGCTCTTGCTACTGAGTTTAATGGCCTCAGAGACGAAGTCGCCAACATTGTGACATACACAAGCTGGAATGGCAGAACTCTTCTTGATGGCACCGTTGATGGAACTGGTGATGATATAGTGACCTTCCAAATCGGATCCAATACAGCACAATCTATTAATGTTGACTTTGGTACCTTTGCAATGACGGCTGACACAGGTAATGATTTTGGAGCAAATTTCCAAACAGATCTGACTTTTTCGACAAATGCAAATGCCAACACTGCGATGGGATATATTGATACTGCTATTACTGCTGTAACAACAAGACAGGCCACATTAGGTGCAGCAATAAGTCGTCTCGAGCATGCAATTGATAACTTAAGTAACAATGCAGTGAATATGGAAGCATCCAGAAGCCGAATTATGGATGCAAACTATGCAAAGGAAAGTACTGAACTTGCGCGCACACAAATCATTCAGCAAGCAGGAACAGCAATGCTCGCTCAAGCGAACCAAAAGTCACAATCAGTATTGAACCTATTGAAGGGATAAATATCCCAAATTAGCTGATAAATTTGCAGTATCAGCCCTCTTTCGAAAAACCTCCCTCGGTCAGGAGGTTTTCGTGTTTTTGTGACTTCCAAAAAATCAGTCGTATCAGTCAGACTTTATTTACCGAGTTTGCCTGATATTTGTACTTGGAAAAAATTTGCCACTTTTTTTAAAGGTTTTTTATTATCTGTCGATTTGAAACATACAGGGAAAAGTTGACAGGATATCTACTAACTTTTCATTTGAAACAACCCAGAACAAAGGGATAAAACAATGACTGTTATAAATACAAATGTAGCAG
>ENA-OSEY01000419-OSEY01000419.1-marine-metagenome-genome-assembly--contig:-NODE-419-length-31453-cov-5.291815_pt1 | contig 31453 bp, 32 predicted proteins | sample MGYA00248465_ERZ534230 | MGnify/ENA primary metagenome ERZ534230 (study PRJEB26409, sample SAMN06344110) | marine metagenome | isolation source: Sea water from surface | place: Atlantic Ocean:Southern... | reverse complement strand
TGAATGGGGCGCTGATTTAGTTGTACACTCAACAACTAAATTTATAGGTGGACACGGTAATACCATGGGCGGTATTTTAATTGAATCTGGTAAAATTGACTGGCATAAAAATGATAAATACCCAGGAATGTCTAAACCAGATCAAGCCTACCATGGTTTAACTTTTGCAGAAACTTTTGGCGATTTTGGGTTTACTATGAAGGCGAGAATGGTTGGCTTACGAGATTATGGATCTACGCTAAGTCCGCAATCTGCTTGGAATTTGCTACAAGGAGTTGAAACTCTTCCTTTAAGAATGGAAAGACACTGCTCAAATGCACAAACTGTTGCTGAGTGGTTAGAGGGTCATTCCAAGGTATCTTGGGTTTCTTATCCTGGGCTTAAATCAAATAAATTTTATGATCTTGCTAATAAATATCTTCCAAGAGGTAAAGGTGCAGTTTTCACTTTTGGTGTAAAGGGAGGATATGACGCAGGAGTTAAACTAATTGACTCTGTTGATCTGCATTCAAATTTAGCAAACATAGGTGATACTAGAAGTCTAATTTTGCATCCTGCATCTACCACTCACCGCCAACTTACAGAGGAGCAAAGAGATGGTGCAGGTGCATCTTCAGATGCGATTAGATTGTCAGTCGGAATTGAGGATGTGAACGATATAATAGCAGACCTCGATCAGGCTTTAAATCAGGTATAATAAATATCGGTTAGACGGAAAATTTATAACTTTCCGTCTATCACGTATTTAAGAATAGGTACAATCTGAGAAGGACTGCTAACTACCGCTAATGAAGCTGCGTCTATTTCTTTTAGTGCATGCTGATTTGAAGCATCGTGTATGGTTATGATTGGTATTCCAAGAGCTGCAGCGTACCCGGCATCAAAAGCTGCGTTCCATTGCTTATATTTGTCGCCAAATCGAACTATAACTATGTCTGCATTTTCAATATGGTTACGGGTTCTTATAGCATTAATCTTTGCTCCTTTATGGTCATGCCAAAACTTACTTTCTTCTTGGCCTGTCAAAACAACACCACAATCGTCTGAATATTCATGATTAGTAACCGGTTCTGTAAAATTAATATTCATTTTTTCTTTTGAAGCTTTTTTTTTGATTTCATCTCTCCATTCAGTATGGATTTCACCTGATAAATATATATTCCAAGTCATACAGTATCCTTTTAATTAAAATTATCTATTTTGTCGCAATGCAATTATATTTGAAACAATTAAAACTGAAAGAACAATTAATCCACCATAAATAGTGCTGCTATGAGGTATTTCAAACAATATTAGCCAAGCAAGAATTGGAGCTAATACAGCCTCCAACAACAAAAGCAATGAAACTTCAGCTGAAGTTATATATCTTGGACCAGTGGCAATTAAACAAGTAGCTATTGGAGCAAAGACAACCCCTAGAAGTAAAATATAGATCCAATCTAGATATAATAAATTAAATGGGTTTATAAAATAAACTATGCATAATGGGGTCAACAGAGATGATATACCAACTGCTGGGATCATTGAGAAATTACTTGCACTTCTTGCAGCTGTTAAACTTATTGCCAAACAAATAGCTACCCCTAAAGCAGCAACATCACCTACTGCAAAAAATTTTTCTTCGTTGAATGACCCAAATGTAATAAATCCAATGCCAATAAGTGCTCCAACAATAGTAAAAATCATTCTTAAAGAAATTTTTTCTTTTAAGAAAATTCTACTTATTATTGCAGCAAAAACTGGGGATGTACTTATTATAAATAATGCACTTGCAATAGATGTTAATTCGATTGCTACAACAAATAATAAAGTACCTATTGAATGTGTAACAATAAATATAATTCCACTTGCTCCAGGGGACTTAATAAAAGATAAAGTAGGTTTTCTATAGAATAATAAAACTGCAGTTGAAATAAGTACTCCAGGAATTAATGCTCTCCAAAAAGTAATTGTAAGAATATCAGCCTGAATTAATCTGATTAAAATACTATCGGGAACAATTGCAAGAACCCCAACAGCTGTTAATAATAAACCTTTTGCTTGGTCGTTTTGTGAGATCATTTTTCTTTTATAATTTTAATAAGGATTTTAATTAGGAAATTAATTTATTTTTCATTAGTGTTGATGAACTTATACTTCTCCCTGAGGAGTTTTTTATTGATTTTTCCAACACTAGTTTTTTCAATTTCTTTTACATATTCAATTTTATCTGGCATTGCCCATTTGGATAGAGTCCCTTTTTTTATTTCATTTGAAATTCTTTCTCTAATTCTTTTATTTATATCTTCTGTGTTTTCCCTAGCAATTTTAGCAACTATGATTATAGGTCTTTCGCCCCATTTGGAATCTTTAACACCAATAGCTGCAACTTCTTTAACACCTTTACACTTAGAAACAATGTCTTCAATTTGTAAAGATGAAATCCATTCACCTCCAGATTTGATAATATCTTTAATTCGATCTGTAATAATTAAAGATCCAGTGTCATCTATATACCCGACATCTCCAGTATGTAAATAACCACCTTTCCATAATTCTTTAGATGCCTTTTCATCCTTTATATATCCATTTGTTAACCATGGAGCTCTAACCACTATTTCACCAGTTGAGTTATTGTCTCTAATTACATCTTTAAAGTTTTCATCAACAATACGTAAATCAACTAAAGGCCCTGGTTTACCTGTTTTGGTTCTCATTTTAATCAGTTCTTTTTGACTAGATATTCTGACCTCTGATGGCATTTGAGCTATTGTAAGAAACGGGCATGTTTCTGACATACCATAAGCACTCACGACATTGATGCCCTGACTTTGAGCCTCTTCAGCAAGGCTTTTTGACATTGCAGAGCCCCCAATTATTAGTTTTAATTTAGATAAATCATAATTTAATTTTTTATTCTCATTCAATAGCATTTGTAAAATAGTAGGAACGCAATGCGAAAATGTTACCTTTTCTTGTTTTATAAGATCTAATAGCCTTTTAGGCTCATATCTACCTGGATAGACTTGTTTAACACCTAATAGTGTTGCCATATATGGAAATCCCCAACCGTGAACATGAAACATTGGTGTAAGAGGCATGTAAACATCTTCATTATGTAATCTATGGCTATAATTTGATACTGATGAACCTGCAATAAATCCTAATGTATGGATTACAAGTTGACGATGTGAGTAGGATACTCCTTTTGGATCACCTGTAGTGCCAGTAGTATAAAATTTTGTTGCTGTTGTGTTTTCATCAAAATCTTCAAATTTGAATTTCAACTTTTTATTTTTAATTAAGTCTTCATAAAGATAAGTATTGTTATCACTGAGATTATATTTGTTACTATTAAGAAGAATAATCTTAATTGGTCTTGAAATTTCTTTTCTGATTTTATCTATAACCTGAATAAAATCATGATGAACTATAAGTATTTCATCATCTGCATGATTTATAGTATAAAGGATTTGCTGTTCTGAGAGCCTAATATTTATAGTATGTAATATTGCTCCCATCATAGGAATTGTGAAAAAAAACTCTAGATACCTGATTGTGTCCCAGGCCATAACGCCAATAGTGTCTCCTTTTTTAATTCCTAATTCTCTCAAAGCATTGGCTAGGGTATGAATATTGGTATTGAGTCTTTTGTAGTCATATCTTTGATTTTCATTATCAACTATTTCTTGTTCAGGGTTTGATGATAAAGGAGAGATTAATAACTGTTTTATTAAAAGTGGGTAGTTATAAAATGAGTTTTCCATAATTTATTAAATTTAATCAATTAACCATATGAGATTGAAACTAAAAAAAATTTACGTCAACCTAATAAATTAATGTGTTAATTAAATTCATAATTATGATATTAAATATAATAAAAAACATACAAATAACGCATAGGATATTTAATGAATTTTGGCTTAACTGACGAACAGGAAATGGTTGTAAATACAGTGAGGACATTTGTTGAAAATGAAATATATCCTCTTGAAAAAGAAGTTGAAAAAACTGGTTTAGTACCAGATGAAATAGGTCAAGAAATCAAAAACAAAGTTTTGAAATTGGGTTTTTTTGCGCCTAACATGCCTGAAGATGTGGGTGGTGGTGGATTAGATAATTTATCATTTGCACTTCTAGAAAGAGAACTTGGTAGGGGAAGCCAAGGTTTAACTATTTTCTGGGGTAGACCGTCTAATATATTATTAGCTTGTAATAAGGAACAAAAAGAAGAGTATTTATTTCCAGCAATAAAAGGTGAAAAATTTGATGCTTTGGCTATGACAGAGCCAGGTGCTGGATCAGATGTTAGAGGCATGAAATGTTTTGCCAAAAAAGATGGGGAAGATTTTATAATTAATGGTACAAAACATTTTATCTCTCATGCAAATATTGCTGATTTTGTAATTGTTTTTATTGCTACTGGAGAAGAAGAAACACCTAAAGGGAAGAAGAAACTAATTACATGTTTCCTTGTGGATAGAGGAACTCCTGGATTTCAAATAAAAGACGGTTATAATTCAGTTTCTCACAGAGGGTATCAAAATTGCATACTAACATTTGATAATTGCCGTTTGCCAAGCTCAAAAATCCTTGGAGAACTGCACAAAGGGTTTGATGTAGCCAATGAGTGGCTATATGCAACAAGAATTACAGTTGCAGCGATGTGTGTCGGAAGAGCTAGGAGAGTTTTTAATTACGCTCTTGAATGGTCTTCAGAAAGAGAACAATTTGGACAAAAGATTGGAAAATTTCAAGGTGTGTCATTTAAATTAGCGGACATGATCACCAAAATTGATGCTGCTGATTTTTTAACTTTAAATTCAGCTTGGAGATTAGATAATAATTTGTCAGCTAATAGAGAAGTTGCTCAAGCAAAATTATATGCTTCAGAAATGCTTGCAGAAGTGACGGATCAAACTATCCAAATTTATGGTGGTATGGGTTTAATGGATGATCTCCCCTTGGAGAGATTTTGGAGGGACGCAAGAGTCGAAAGAATTTATGATGGGACCAGTGAAATACAAAGGCACATTATTTCAAGAGATTTACTAAGGCCATTGGGCGCGTAGAAAAGGAGATAGTCAATGACAGATAATCCAGTTAAAATTAATAGAAGAGGTTCAGTATTTGAACTCGTGTTGGATCGACCAAAAGCAAATGCAATAGATGGAGCAACGAGTAGAAAAATGGGTGAGGCTTTTGTTGAGTTTCGAGATAACCCTACTTACAAGGTTGCAATTGTTACGGCAGCAGGTGAAAAGTTTTTTTGTGCTGGTTGGGATTTAAAAGCAGCTGCTGAAGGGGAAGAGCCAACTACTGATTATGGTGAAGGTGGTTGGGCTGGTATTCAAGAATTACCCAATTTAAACAAACCAGTTATAGCAGCGATCAATGGTATATGCTGTGGTGGAGGTTTAGAGTGGGCTCTATCATGTGATATTATTATTGCTGCTGAACATGCCTCATTCGCATTACCTGAAATAAAATCAGGCATAATAGCAGATGCCGCAACTATTAAGTTGCCAAAAAGAATCCCTTATCATATTGCAATGGAGCTACTATTTACTGGAAGATGGATTGACGCAAAAGAGGCTAATAGATGGGGTCTTGTTAATGAGATTGTCGATAAAGACTCTTTGATGGATCGCGCAAGAGAAATAGCCGATCACTTAGCATCTGGGCCGCCACTTGTTTTTGCTGCTATTAAAGAAATTGCTAGGTATTCTGAAAATCACTCTTTTCAAGAGACTTTAAATAAGATGAATAGAAAAGAATTTTCCACTATTCAAACTTTATATGGGAGTGAAGATCAAATTGAAGGTGCTAAAGCATTTGCAGAGAAAAGAGATCCAGTTTGGAAAGGTAAATAAATTAATGTCAAAAGCATCATTTTTAAATGAAATGCTTAATAACTTACTCAAAAAAAAGACACTTTTTAAAAGTTTTAAAAATAGTGTTGATATAAATGATAATTTTTCTATAGAAACTCTTCTTCAAAAGGTTTTGAAAGCTAGAGGTGAAGCAAGTTCAAATATAATTTCAGAACAACTTTTTGACAAAATAGAAGGTCTCGATGATAATGAGCTTCTTGAATTTTTTAGTAATATTTCAAAAAAATTTGATATAGATGGTTCAAAGCTTTTAGAAGAAGCAAAAAGATATATTCAAAATAACTCAGCTCAAAATTTAGAAGCTGTTTTAGAGACTTCTCAGCCAAAAAGAATTGAAATTTTAAGTAAGCTTAATTCATCTAATAAAGGAACTATTAGATTAGTTAAATTACGAGAAAAATTATTTTCATTTTTAAAAAAACATCCAGACCTAAAGCGTGTGGACAATGACTTTCTCAAACTTTTCAAAAGTTGGTTTAATAGCGGATTTCTAGTATTAAAAAAAATTAATTGGTCAACACCAGCATTAATTTTAGAAAAAGTTATAGAATATGAGGCAGTACATGAAATTAACTCATGGAAGGATTTAAGAGAGAGATTGGAACCTCATGATAGACTATGTTTTTCTTTTTTTCATCCATCCATGCAAGACGAGCCACTAATATTTGTTGTCGTTGCTTTAATGGATAAAGTGCCAGAAAAAATTGATGATGTTCTTTCTAAGGATAGAAAAATTTTAACAAGAGGAAGTGAAACAACAGCAGTATTTTATTCCATTTCTAATTGTCAAATTGGTTTGAAAGGAATTTCATTTGGTGATTTTTTAATTAAGCAAGTCGCTAATGCTATAAGAAAAGATTATCCAAATATAAAAGAATTTGTAACTTTGTCACCAGTCCCAGGATTTATGAAATGGTTAAAAATTAAAAACCCCTCTCTTTTTAATAAAATAAATGGAACAAATTCAACAAAAATACTCAATTCACATAAAGATGAAATTTTAAAAAATACCTTAGATTATTTCTTTTTTTCTAATAGAAGTGACGGATTTCCAAATGATAGTGTTACTCGGTTTCATTTAGGAAATGGTGCCATTTTAGATAGAATTAATTTCTGTGCTGATACATCAGCCAAAGCCCTAAACAGTTCTGCTGGAATTATGGTTAACTATAGATATGATTTATCGAACATTGATGAAAATCACCAAATGTATTTTGATGAAAAAAAATTAAATTGTTCAAAATCAATTTTGTTAATGAAAAAACAATATCAAGATAAAAAAAAATTATTTAATCTTTCCAAATAGGACTTCTTTTTTGCAAAAAAGCTTCAACACCTTCTTGAGCGTTATATTCTATCATATTTTCTGCCATAACTTCACTTGTGAAATCATATGCTTTAGAAATACCTAACTCTAACTGGTGGTAAAATGCTTTTTTGCCAGTAGCGATCGTGGTGTATGATTTTTTTAGAATTTTATTAGCTATCTCCATTACAGCTTTGTTAAGTTTTTCTGGGGAAACAACTTTATTAATTAATCCAAAATTTTGAGCTGTCTGTGCATCAATTAAATCTCCAGTTATAAGCATTTCCATAGAATGTTTATTTGAAATGTTCCTTGAAAGTGCAACCATCGGAGTTGAACAAAATAAACCAATATTCACACCTGGAGTAGCAAACTTTGCATTAGTTGATGCAATTGCCAAGTCACAAGTTGCTACTAACTGACAACCGGCAGCAGTTGCTGTTGAATGTATTTTTGCTATAACTGGGATATTTAATTTTAATAATGAAAGCATTACTTCACTGCAAAGATTAAAAAGTTTGTCATAATCATTTTTATTCTTATTAGAATTAATCTCTTTCAAATCATGTCCTGAACAAAATGAGGGGCCATTTGCACTTATAATTAATACACGTATTCTTTTGTCTTCTTTAATTAAATTTATTTCATCTTTAATAGAGGATAACAATTTAAATGAAAGTGCATTATGGGCACTTGGCCTATTCAAAATTAAATTGCAAATACCATTATTATCTTCACGAATTAAAATTTTCTCTTTGAGAACCATACTAATTTTTCAGTCTATTAAAATTTACCTAAATATTTTTAGAAAATATCAATATTATTATGATTGTGGCATGCGAAATGCAAATGATATTGTAATTTCCTCCCCAAAAAAATGTCGTCTTATATAAGACGACATTTTATTTTAAACTGAACGTGTTTTATATACCATTAATATAACAGCTGATATTACAGTAAATCCACCAACCAATTCAGCAAATGAAATTATCTCACCTAAGAACAACCAAACCCATACAGGGCCCAATATACTCTCCAGCAAAACAAGTATACTCACTTCAGCAGCTGGTAAAAATGGAGTAGCCCAAGTGACCAAAGCAATACCAAGGCCTATTGTGAATACTCCCATTATCAATGAAATATAAAAATCATATTTACCTATAATAATACTATTCTTAAGTAATACTGTTATTAAAAGCCCTAAAAAACATGAAAATAGCGCCCCTAAAAATGTTCCTCCTAAGACATCCGTTTTCTTACTTTTTCTTGCTTGGACCAAACCCAATGCAAAAAATATTGCTGAAAAAATAGCAAGGATATTTCCAAATGATTTGCTATCAGCAAGTCCATCATTAATCATAATTGAAATACCAATTACAGCAATTAGCATGGATATCCAAACTACTTTATGAGGTTTTTCATTAATCCAAAACCAACCTATACAACCTGCAAAAATTGGAGACATAGAAAGCAGAAATAATGTTGATGCTATTGATGTATTAAGCATTGAGAAAACATATGTCAAAAATGCTAAAGAAAAACAAATGCCCATAAAGAAATCATTTCTATCTAAACTTTTAAGCACTCTAAAAGGGGATTTATTTCTTCTTAAGCATACTAAGGTGAGTATGACTAAACTCATTCCTATTGAACGATAAAATAAAATCTGAAATCCATCAGCACTTTCAATAAGACGTATCAGCAAACCAACAAAACTCATGCATATTGCACCTGCAAGAGTGAGGTTAACAGCTGAGAATTTTGTCATTAATTAAGTATTAAGGGCTAAGTAATTTTCTGAATGATGATTAAAAATAAATACTATTAAGGCAAAAATAACAGCAAAACAACCGTATGATAAAACTCTTTTGATTCTTGGTGAAAGATTTGATTTTTCTATACGTGATATAATTAACCACACTACACCGCATGTTATAAAAAAAATAAAAGAACTAATTAATACATTATCTGAAAGCATATCCAACCCCTGAGATGAAATAATTGCATGTCTAATCTATAATTTTTTAAAGTAGTTATGCAATTTTTTTAATTATTACTAATAAATATTTAAAATATATTGATAATTATACTTTTTTTGTTATAAAAAGCATTACATTTATAAAATTAATTTTGTATTGAAATCTTTAATCAGGAATAATATAGTACTGATTAGATAAATCGGGAGTTTTAAATAATGATTAATGTTATTTCTAAATTAGCAAAATATCTTATTCCTGCTGGTATTGTTAGTTTAATTCCTTTTGCAGCTTTTGCATCAGGTAATCTTGAGGCTAATGATTTTGTTGGAATGAGTTTTTGGATTATTTCAATTGGAATGGTAGCTGCTACTGTTTTCTTTTTTATGGAATCAATGAAAGTTGATGCAAAATGGAGAACATCCTTAGTTGTTGCTGGTCTTGTTACAATGATTGCTGCTGTTCACTATTTTTATATGAGAGCAGTATGGATTGAAACAGCTGATACACCAACAGTATATAGATATATTGACTGGATTTTAACTGTTCCACTTCAAATTGTAGAATTCTATTTGATACTTGCAGCTGTTGGAGCTGTTGCTGGTAGAGTATTCTGGAATTTATTAGTTGCTTCACTTGTGATGCTTATTGCAGGTTACGTAGGAGAAGTTGGATATGTGAATGTTTGGCTCGCCTTCATCGTTGGTATGCTAGGATGGATTTACATTCTTTATGCAATTTTTGCTGGTGACGCTCAGGAAAATCTATCAAGTGCACCTGAAGGAGTACAATCAGCTTTTAGAACAATGAGACTTATTGTTTTAGTTGGTTGGGCAATTTACCCATTAGGTTATGTTTTTGGTTATGCAGGAAACCAAGTTGATGCTGCATCACTTAACGCAATTTACAATATTGCTGATTTTGTAAATAAGATAGCTTTTGGTTTAATGATTTGGGCAGCTGCTACATCATCATCTGAAAAGACTGCTTAATTATTTAGTCAAAACATAAATTAATAACGCCCGCTTTTGCGGGCGTTTTTTTTATAAATCTAACTTATAACCATTTTCTTTAAGCCATTTTCTATTTTCTTTATAATTATATTGAAACTCTTCAACTTTATTCCAAAATAATTTTGAATGATTAAAATAAATTAAATGGCTTAATTCATGAACCACTAAGTATTCAATAATGTTTTCTGGCGCAAAAATAATTTTCCAATTAAAGGATATATCCCCCTTGGATGAACAACTGCCCCAACGAGATTTATAATTCTTAATTTTTACTGAATTATATCTGACATTCATAATTTGAGAAAATTCGAATGTTTTTTTTTGCAAAATCCTAAAAGAAAAATCTTTTAACAGCTTTAGAATTTGGCTTTCAATACTACCAAATGTTTTTCTAGTTTTAAAATTATTGCTAATAATTATAGTTTCACTTCTTATTTCAGGTTCTTTAATTGGTTCTGAATTAACTTTCAATGTATAATTCTTTCCACATAAAGTTAATTTCTCATTATTCACTAAATTAGTAACTGGCTTAACTCTTAACTTTTGATCAGCTAATTTTTTCCTAATCCAGCTTTCATTTTTTAGAATAAATTCCCTTACTGAATTTTTTGAAATCCAGTAAGTTGATAAAACTCTTATACTGTCTGGTTTTATTTGTATTGAAATAGTTTTTCTTTTTTTTGAAAAAACTATCTCTATTGGTGTTTCAAAATACTCTTGTAAATTATCCAACATTATTTTTTTTGGAAAAATGTTTTGGTTCAATTATAATTAAACCTATCCCTAAAATTATAATAAATCCACCAAACATAACTTCTAAGGATGGGACTTCTCCAAAAAAAATCATTGCACCAATAATTGCACTTACAGGTATGAGTAATAAAAAAGGCATGGCAACTGGCATCGCGTGTTTTGAAATAATGTAAAACCATGCTCCATAGCCTAAAATTGTCATTACTATTCCCAAATATAAAATTGTAAGCCAATTAATGACACTAGCCGAAATAATAATAGGTATAGGGTTGCCATCAATAAGTAGTGACATAATAAACATTTGAGGACTAGAAAAAATTCCAATCCAACAAATTAAAGTAAATCCGCCAACCTTGCCATTAAGTCCTCTAACCATAACCTGACCTAATGACCAGCAGAATGCTCCTGATAAAACTAATGAAGCTCCTAAAGCTTTTCCTTCAACTGAAGGAGTTCCAAGTAGTATAATAGTTCCACTACAAGCGATCACTATACCTAATAATTGTTTCTTTGTAGGTATTTCTTTTAAAAAAATTGCAGCTGTTATTATACCAAAAACAACTTCGGTTTGAACCAAAAGTGCCGCAGTTGAGGTGTCTAAAATTTTCAAACCTGAAAATGTTAATCCATATTGAAGTGTTGCAGATACTAAGGAAATATAAAAAATTTTTAATAAATACTCTTTAGGGATGGGCAAAAACCATACAATTAAAATTGACGAAATGAAAAATCTTAAACTCATAAGTAGAAGTGGAGGAAAGTGGCCCAAGCCTGCTTTAGCCGCAACAAAACCCAGTCCCCATGATAAAGGAACAAACAACGCAATGAATAAGTCTTTTGCATTCATACAATTAAGCTTTTATGGTTTGTTTATATTTATATATAATTTTTGAATTTGAGTAATGTTTAAAATATTAATTGATGCCGATGCCTGTCCTGTCAAGGATGAAGTATACAAAGTTGCAATAAGAAATAATTTGAATGTAGTTGTTGTTTCTAACGGAGGGATTAGACCCTACAAGCACCCTTTAATCAAGAATGTATATGTTGGTCAGGGATTTAATGAAGCGGATGAATATATTTTAGATTTATTATCTGAAAAAGATATTGTAGTTACAAATGACATACTTTTAGCACATGAATGCATTAAAAAATTTGCCTCAGTATTAAAGTACAGTGGTGAAATACTTAATAAAACGAATATTGCAAATGAAGTTTCAAAAAGAAACCTCATGACTGAAATTAGATCATCTGATCCCTTCCATTTGTCTAAAAGCAAGCCCTTTTTAAAAAAATATAAATCTAATTTTTTAAACAATCTAGAGATCCTTATAAGAGGGCACCATAAAAATGAATGATATTATAAGCCCTCCATCAAAATGGGTGAGTGAAATGATAGCTAGGATTGAGCCAGGAGGAACACTAATTGATATAGCTTGTGGTAGAGGTAGACATTCAATAGAGTTTTCTAAAAAATTTTTTATATATTCAGTTGATAAAAACAATGAGTTTTTAAACAATTTAAAAAACAAAATGAATATTAAAACAATATGCCAAGATTTGGAAAATCAACAAAAATGGTCTTTTTCAGATAAAAAATTCAACGTAGTATTAGTAACTAATTATCTTTTCAGAGAAAAGTTAAATGCTATCTTCAGTCTAGTTGATCTCAATGGATATATAATCTATGAAACATTTGCGATAGGAAATGAAAAGTATGGCAGACCTTCAAATCCAAATTATTTATTAAAGAAAAATGAATTACTATTATTTAAACCAGATAATTTTGATACAATAGAATTTTTTGAAGGATTAAAAATAGAAAATTCAAAAAAATCAATTGTTCAAAGGTTGTTTGCTAAAAGGATTAGCTAGCCTCTTCCATTGTACAGTGGAAAGTTTTGTTCAGGTAAAAATAACCCTTTGGGAGGATTTCCTGTTTGCCAAAAAACGTCAATTGGAATGCCACCTCTAGGGTACCAATATGCTCCAATTCTTAACCAAGTAGGTTTGATAGTTTGAATAATATCTTGTGCTATAGATATTGAACAGTCTTCATGAAAAGCACCATGATTTCTATATCCCAGTAGGTATAACTTCAATGATTTTGACTCAACAAGGAAATCTTTAGGCACATAGTCAATTATTAAATATCCAAAATCAGGTTGGCTTGTAACTGGGCATATAGAAGTAAATTCCGGACATGTAAATCTAACAGAGTAAGTAACATTGGGTTTTGGGTTATTTACTTTTTCCAGAGAGCTAATGTCTGGCTTTTGAGGTATTTTGCTTTCCTTGCCAAGGTTTTTTAAATCATTTAAATTTTCTGGCATAATTAAACTTTCAAGTTTTGTTTATATAAAATAAATTATATATAGTTTATTTTTGTTTATATATACTTTATGCAAAAAACTTTACTTTTTTATGAATAATTCAAATAAAATATATGACCTTGTTGTAATTGGTGCTGGATCTGGTGGAGTAAGAGCAGCTAGAATTTCTGCCTCTTACGGAGCAAAAGTTGCTGTAATTGAAGAAGATAGGCCCGGAGGGACTTGTGTTCTGAGAGGTTGTATACCAAAAAAACTCATGGTTTATGCATCTGAATTTAACAAACAAATGTCTGATGCAAAAAAATATGGTTGGAAAATAGATGAATGTTCTCATGACTGGGACTTACTTAATAAATCTCTAAAAGAGGAACTAGATAGGCTTGCTGGAATATATGACAATATTCTTAAAAACTCAGGCTGTACAATTATTAAAGGAGTTGCAAATTTTATTAGCCCAACAAGGGTTAAAGTTAATGATAATGTTATTGAAGGAAAAAAAATATTGATAGCAACGGGGGGACACCCTTGGACCCCTGATATAAGTGGTGTTAAAGAGCATGCTATTACTTCAAATGAGGCTCTGAAGTTACCTAAATTACCAAAAAATATTTCAATACTTGGAAGTGGTTATATTGCTATTGAGTTTGCATTTATTTTCAGGGGATTTGGATCAAATGTTAACCTTATATACAGATCTGATTTGCCTCTTAGGGGGTTTGATAATGAAATAAGAGGATGTCTTGAAAAAGAATTATTGAATAAGGGAATTAAAATTTATCCAAAAACAAAAATAAAAAAAGTTTCTAAAAATTCAAAATTAGATATTGAATTAGATGATGGAAGAATTTTATCCTCGGACGAGCTTTTAGTTGCTACTGGAAGAAAAGCAAATACTGATAATTTAAAACTAGAAAATATTGGTGTAGAAATTTCTCATGATAGATCAATTTTAGTAAATGAAAATTCAAGAACAAATATTGAAACTGTTTTTGCCATTGGTGATGTTACAGATAGGATAAATTTGACTCCAGTTGCTTTAGGTGAAGGCCATGCATTTGCTGATAGAGAATTTGGAAATAAAAAAAGATTTTTTGAGTATGATAATGTGCCTTGTGCAGTATTCTCACAGCCACCAATTTCGTCTGTGGGCTTAACAGAAGAAGAAGCTGTTAATCAAGGAATAAATTGTGAAATATATACAAGTAATTTTAAACCTCTTAAAAATACTATTTCAGGCAATACAGAGAGATCTTTCATGAAACTGATTGTTCGTAAAGAGGATAATGTAGTAATTGGAGCTCATATGATAGGATCTGATGCACCTGAAATTATGCAAAGTATTGCAATTGCAGTTAAAGCAAAATTAAAGAAAAGTGATTTTGACTTAACAGTTGGAATTCATCCTTCTGCAGCGGAAGAGTTTGTAACTATGCGGTCACAAAGAGATTAATCAAACCGAAGCTTTTTTATTTCACTTATTTATGATAAGACCCTATTTAAAAAATTGATTTAAATAATTGCTATGACATGGAAACCAAATAGCTGGAGAAATTACCCAGTAGTTCAAATGCCAACATACCCTGATGAGAGTAAGGTTAATTCAGTTGAGGCAAAATTATCTTTTAAACCGCCTCTGGTTTTTGCTGGAGAGGTTCAGGCTTTGAAGAAGTCTCTAGCTCTCGCGGAAAAGGGTAATGCATTTATTTTGCAGGGTGGTGATTGTGCTGAAAGTTTTAGTCAATTTTCAGCCAATGGTATTAGAGATACTTTTAAAGTTTTATTACAAATGGCTGTAATATTAACCTATGGATCATCTATTCCAATTATTAAAATCGGAAGAATTGCTGGACAATTTGCAAAACCCAGATCATCTGATGTTGAAATTATTGATGGCATTGAATTACCCAGTTACAGAGGGGATATGATTAATGACATGGAATTCAACAAAACAGCAAGGCAACCAGATCCACAGAGATTAATTGATGGTTACGAACAATCTGCGGCAACTTTAAATTTAATCAGAGCGTTTGCTCAAGGTGGTATGGCAAATTTAGAAAAAGTACATGAATGGACTTTGGGTTTCTTAAATGACACTCCGGAAACTGACAAATATAGAGAAATTGCAAATAGGATTTCTGAAAGCTTAAATTTTATGAAAGCCTGTGGCCTAACTTCCAGTTCTGTGCCTCAATTGAGGGAAACTGATTTTTTTACTAGTCATGAGGCACTTCTATTGAATTATGAAGAAGCTCTTACTAGAGAAGATACAATTACAGCTGAAAAAGGGTGGTATGCAACATCAGCACATTTGCTGTGGGTTGGTGATAGAACCCGTCAGTTTGATCATGGTCATATTGAATATTTATCTGGTATACAAAATCCTGTTGGAATTAAATGTGGACCATCACTTGAAAAAGATGACCTGATAAGACTTTTGGATAAAGTTAATCCTAACAATGAGTCAGGAAAAGTAGTTTTAATTTGTAGAATGGGTTCTGAAAAAGTAAATGAACATTTACCAAAACTAATTAAAAATATTAAGGCTAATGGTAAAAACGTAACTTGGTGTTGTGATCCAATGCATGGGAACACAATAAAAGCGTCAAATGGATATAAAACAAGACGTGTTGCAGAAATTTTAAATGAAGTTAATAACTTTTTTCTTGTTCATAAGTCTGAGGGCACTCTCCCAGGCGGAGTTCATTTTGAGATGACAGGGTCAAACGTAACAGAGTGTCTTGGTGGTGCTAATGAAGTTAAAGAGAGTGACTTAGGCTCTCGTTACCATACTCACTGTGACCCAAGATTAAATGGTTCTCAATCTCTAGAATTAGCTTTTCTTGTGTCCGATTTGATAAAATCATTTCGTAATGGAAAAGTTATTTAAAAATCAATTTTAAGAATTACAGGAATTGATTATGGAAAAACATACCCCATATACTGATAGTTATTTTATAAGAACTAGAAAAATAGTTCAGGAAAAAGGTGACGCAAAAGTTACCTATGCAATATTTATGCGTAGGCCTGTAACATATGCTCCAAAATTAGCATTAAACTGGTTGCAAAAAGTAATCTCTGACAGAAATGAAACAATTGAAATTAGAGAAAATTTTCGTGAAGGCTCTTGGGTTGGAGCTGGTGAACCTATGTTATATGTAACAGGTAAAATGTCGTGTATTGTTGACTTAGAAACAATTTTCCTTCAGAAGCTTGGTCCGCCATGTGTAGCAGCATACAATGCTTACAATATGTGTATTGAAATGAAACAAACAAAATTTATAGCAATGGATGCGCGGCACTGCGCTGGATCAGAAATGTCAGATCTTATGTCCTATGGCGCATCTGTTGGATCTGAAAAGGCTATTAGAAAGTTAGGCGCAAAGGGGTTTATTGGATGTGCAGCAGATGCCACTTCTCATTATTTTGGTAAAAAAAAGGGTATTGGCTCTATGCCACATGCACTGATAGGTTACGCTGGTTCAACTATTGAAGCAGCAAAAATGTTTCATGAAATTTATCCTGATGAACCACTTACTGTTTTGATTGATTACTTTGGTAAAGAGATTACTGATGGTTTGGAAGTATGTAATTTTTTCGAAAAATTGGCGAAATCGGGTAAGTTATCACTGAGGTTAGACACACACGGAGGTAGGTACGTTGAAGGTCTTGATGTTCCTGAGTCATACGCTGTTCTTGATAGAAGAGCGCCTGAAGCTTTGAGAGGCTACAGAACAGATAACGAGTTAAAATATTTAATAGGAAGTGGAGTTTCAGCGGCATCAGTTTGGCACTTAAGAGAGAAACTTGACCAAGAAGGTTTCAAGAAAGTAGGTATCACTTGCTCAAGTGGATTTGACCCTGAAAAATGTAGAGTTTTTGCCCTTGCATCAACACCTGTAAATGTGGTTGGGACAGGGTCCTTTTTACCAGATAGCTGGTCTGAAACATACGCAACTGCAGATATAATCGAATATGATGGTAAACCTCTTGTTAAAGTTGGGCGTGAATTCCTTCAAAAAACAAAAAAAAGTTCAAATCAAAATAAATGAAAAAAAAATTAAAAATTCTTTTAGCTCAATTAAATCCAATTGGTGGGGACGTAAAAGGTAACTATAAAAAATTAGAAGACGCTTGGAAAAGAGCATGTGAATCTAAAATAGATATAATTGCTTTACCCGAGATGTTTTTATCTGGTTATCCAATTGATGATCTAGTGCTTCGGGATGATTTTATTTCTTCTATAGAAAAGCATATTAGCAAATTAGCTAAACTAACTTTAAATGGTCCAGCAATTATTGTCGGATGCCCTAGAAACGATAATGGGATAATAAGAAACTCTGTTTTCATTTTAGACAATGGTGAAATTTTGGGTTTCAGAGACAAAGCTAAACTTCCTAATGAGCATGAATTTTATGACAATCGTCAATTTGTCCCTGGTGATTTACCAGGTCCAATTTTAATCAGAGGAATTAGATTTGGTGTGCCAATTTGTGAAGATATTTGGGATCCTGAAGTTTGTGAATGTTTAAAAGAGTCAGGCGCTGAAATTATCTTATCTATTAATGGCTCAACTTATAATATCGATAAAATGGAGAAAAGGGTTAATAATGTCGTTTCAAGAGCAGTAGAAAACGACATACCTTTAATTTACCTCAATTTAGTTGGTGGTCAGGACGAATTAATTTTTGATGGAGGAAGTTTTGCAGTTAATAGTGATGGACAATTAGCTTGCCAATTGCCAATGTTTGAAACTTTTGATGGAGTAATAGAGATTGAAAACAATTCAAGTTCCTTAAAAATTTCATCTAAGCATATATTTAAAGATCAAACAGGCTATGAATCACTATATTCTGCAATCATGCTGTCACTCAGAGATTACGTTACCAAAAATAGTTTTAAAAATGTTATTTTAGGCTTGTCTGGGGGAATAGATTCCGCTTTGGTATCTGCTGTAGCAGTTGACGCACTAGGACCAGAGAACGTAAGATGCTTTATGTTGCCCTCAAAATTTACATCGCAAGATTCAACAAATGATGCAAAGGATATTTCTGATAGACTTGATATAAAACTAGAAGCTTTAAGCATTGAAGAACTTTATAATTCTGTAGAGAACACTCTTAAAAAAACTTTTAATTCTTCAGAAAAAGACATTACTGAGGAAAATATTCAATCTAGATTGAGGGCATTACTCTTAATGGCTGTATCTAATAAATTTGGAAATATGTTAATTTCAACTAGCAATAAATCTGAATCTGCAGTTGGCTATTCTACATTATATGGCGATATGTCAGGGGGTTTTGCACCTCTGAAAGATGTTTGGAAAACAGACGTTGTTGGGCTTTGTAATTGGAGAAATAAGAATAAACCTCAGTCCTCTAAGTACCCAAAGCTTGATATAATACCATCAAATATTATCGTTAAGCCACCTACAGCCGAATTAAGAGAAAATCAAAAAGACAGTGACAGTTTACCTGATTATAAAATACTTGATGAAATATTAGCTCTAAATATAGAAGAAATGAAAAGCGAAGAGGAAATAATACAAAAAGGTTTTGAAAGGGAAGTTGTCAGAAAAGTATTAAAGTTGTTAAGAATTTCTGAGTATAAAAGATTTCAAGCGCCACCTGGACCAAAACTTGGAAAAAAAGCATTTGGAAGAGACAGAATGTACCCTCTTACAAATAAATTTTAGGAAAAATTTATGACAGTTAAATTAAGATTTGCTCCTAGTCCCACCGGAAAATTACATGTTGGTAATGCAAGAACTGCTCTCGTAAATTATTTATTTTGCAAATCCAAAAATGGTGAAATGCTTTTAAGAATTGATGACACAGATCAAGAAAGGTCAAAACCAGAATACGAGAAAAGTATAAAAGAGGATTTGAACTGGCTAGGTATATTCTGGGAAAAGACAGACAGACAATCTTCTAGATTAAAAAACTATAATGATGCACTGCAACATCTGTTTGATATCGGTCGAGCATATAGATGTTATGAAACTCAAGAAGAACTATCTTTAAAAAGAAAAGCACAATTAATGTCAGGAAATCCTCCAGTATATGATCGACAAGGATTAAGTTTAGTAGACAATGATCACCAAAAATTCCAAAAAGAAGGTAGGCTTCCTCACTGGCGATTTAAGTTAATTCATGAAGAAGTATCATGGGTTGACATGGTGAGAGGTAATTGCACTTATGATATGAAGTCATTATCTGATCCAGTTATTATGCGTGAGGATGGAAGACCGATATACACTCTAGCTTCTGTGGTTGACGATATTGATCATAATATCTCACACATTATAAGAGGTGAGGATCATGTTACAAACTCAGCTGCTCAAATACAGTTGTTTAAAGCATTAGGTGGAAAAGTTCCAGAACTAGGTCATTTATCTTTACTTGCTGGCTCTGAAGGTGAGGGACTGTCAAAAAGACTAGGTAGCTTAAATTTAGGTGAATTAAAACAAGAAGGCTTTGAGAGTATCACTCTGTCTTCTCTGCTAGCTAAGATAGGAACTTCTGATCCAATGAAAGTTTTTATTAATACTGATGAATTAATTAAAGACTTTGACTTGTCTAAGTTTAGTAGGAACACAGCCAAATTTGATTCCAATGATTTGTATATTATGAACAAAAAATCTATTCAATTCATGGAATTTAAAGAGGCTAAAAGTAGACTGACTGAAATAGGATTAGATATAAATGAGGAATTTTGGCGGACAATTTCGGGCAATTTAAATAAATTAAATGAAGCGAGAATTTGGTGGGATGTTGTTTACGGTGAAATTGATCCAATTATTGATAATTCAAATTTAATTGAAAAAGCCATAGAATTTTTCCCTGAAAATAATCTAGATAACACTAGTTGGGGATCATGGTGTAAAAGTATTTCTGGCAACACTGACTACAAAGGTAGAGATCTTTTTATTTCGCTTAGAAAAGCTATTACTGGTTTTGAGTACGGCCCGGAGCTATCTAATTTACTCCCATTAATAGGAAAGGATAAAATCCTTTCACGGATGTCTGGAAAAAAATCGTAATGGATTTTGAATTATTTAATACTTATTCAAATAAAACGGAATTATTCATACCATTAGATGATAATGACATTCGCATATACGCATGTGGGCCCACGGTTTATGATTATATTCATGTTGGCAACGCAAGGCCGTTAATTATCTTTGACGTTCTAGTGAGGTTTCTAAAATTAATTTACCCAAAGGTTACGTATGTAAGAAATATCACAGACGTTGATGACAAAATTATTGTTCAGGCAAATCAAAATAAAGAGAGCATTAATAACTTGACTGAAAGAACTATAAAGGCTTTTTCAGATGATGCCGATGCATTATTTGTCAAAAAACCAGATTTTGAACCTCGCGCTACTGAACATATTCAAGAAATGCTGAAAATGATCAAAGTTTTATTAGAGAACGGTAATGCTTATTTATCAGATGGCCATGTTCTCTTTTCTGTTTCATCTATGCCAAATTACGGCAAACTCTCAGGTATGAATTTAAGTGAAATGATTGATGGAGCAAGAGTTGAAGTAAGTGACTATAAAAAGGAGCCAGCTGATTTCGTGTTGTGGAAACCGTCAAAAACAGGAGAACTAGGTTGGCATTCAGATTTTGGATTTGGTAGGCCAGGATGGCATATCGAGTGCAGTGCAATGAGTGAAAAATACTTAGGAAAACAATTCGATATTCATGCCGGTGGTTTAGATTTGATTTTTCCTCATCATGAAAATGAAATTGCTCAATCCTGTTGCGCTTTTAATACAGAGTTTATGGCGAAGTATTGGATGCATAATGGTTATATAACAGTGAATAATGAGAAGATGTCAAAGTCTGAGGGAAATTTTATAACTGTCAGAGATGCCTTAAAGAAACACGATGGTGAAACCATTCGTTATTCAATACTTTCTGGTCACTACAGGTCACCGATTGACTTTAGTTTCAAAGCATTAAAAGAAGCCAAGTCTGCTCTGGATAGACTGTATCGTGCATCAGAAAATTTTGAGCATGACAACGTAATTGATGAGGAATTTTTATCGTGTCTGTCTAATGATTTGAATTCACCTCAAGCAATTTCTAGGCTTCATGAATTAGCAAGTGAATACAATAAAGGTAATAAGAATGCAGGACAATTACTCAAATCAAGTGCACAAATTCTAGGTTTACTTAATTACGACACTTCGAAATGGTTTACCAAGGATGTCAGGGATGACGAAAATGAAATTAGTAATTTAATTGCGGAAAGAGATAAAGCAAGAAGTGATAAAAATTTTAAGTTAGCTGATGAAATAAGAGATAAACTAAAAGAAATGGGTGTTTCGATTGAAGACAGTAATTCAGGAACGAAATGGCGAGTTGATTAAAAAGTTTAGGTACAATTATTATAAATAATATAGTATTACATTGTTGATTTATATATATAGAGATTTCTAAATGGAACGCGTTTACATATTTGATACAACACTTAGGGATGGCGGGCAAACTAAAGGAGTTGATTTTTCTTTTGCTGATAAAATTGCTATTAGTGAAGCTTTAGATGATTTAGGAATTGATTACATAGAGGGTGGTTGGCCAGGTGCAAATCCAACTGATGATAAATTATTTGGCTCTCCACCAAAATTAAAAGTTTCGAATTTTGTCGCGTTTGGAATGACTAGAAGGCCAAACACAAGTGCTGCCAATGATCCAGGTTTAAATGCGGTTCTAAGTGGGAAATCTGATTCTGTATGTCTGGTGGGAAAAACATGGGACTTTCATGTAAGTAAAGCACTAAATATTACCCTCGAAGAAAATATTGACATGATAAGTGAGTCTATCAATGAGATTAATAAAAGAGGCAAGCAAGCACTATTTGATTGCGAGCACTTTTTTGATGGCTTTAAAAATAATAAAAAATTTGCGTTAGAATGTGTTCGTTCTGCTTTTGAAGCTGGGGCAAAATGGGTTGTTCTTTGTGATACCAATGGAGGCACTCTTCCACATGAGATTACTAAGATAATAAATGAAGTTAATGAAAGCATTCCTGGTGTGCCATTGGGGATCCACTGTCACAATGACTCAGGAACTGCTGTTGCTTGCAGTTTAGCCGCAATTGAAGCTGGTGTTCGTCACGTACAGGGTACAATAAACGGTCTTGGTGAGAGATGTGGGAATGCTGACTTAATAGCTTTAATTCCTAATTTAATGCTCAAATTAAATTATGAAACTGGAATTAAAAAAGAAAATTTATATAAGCTTAAGCACTTGTCTAGGCTCATTGATGACAGATTAAATAGGTCACCAAATTTAACACAGCCATATGTAGGCGAAGCGGCTTTTGCTCATAAAGGAGGATTGCATGCGTCAGGTGTTCAGAAAGACAGTAGGTCTTATGAACATGTAGAACCAGAAATAGTTGGCAATCAAAGAAGTTTCGTAGTTTCAGATCAAACTGGAAAATCAAACATTATCGCAAGATTAAAAGAGGTAGGCTTAAAATTTGATGTGAAAGACAGCCGGTTAGACAAACTCATTGAGAATATAAAAGAAAATGAATTTAAAGGATTTTCTTACGATACTGCTGAAGCAAGTTTCGAATTAATGGCAAGGAGAACTCTTGAAAAAGTTCCTGATTATTTTGTAATTGGCAGGTTTCGTGTCATGGATGAAAGAAGATTTAACGCGAAAGGGGATTTAGTAGTTGAGTCTGAGGCATCTGTTACGCTCAATGTGGGAGGACAGTCATTCCATGAAGTTGCAATAGGGAATGGACCGGTTAATGCAGTTGACACAGCTCTAAGAAAAGCACTCACTAAAATTTATCCAAGTTTAAATTCAGTCAGCCTAGTAGACTATAAAGTGAGAATTATTGATAGTGGTTCAGGTACTGAGGCTACAACAAGGGTTTTAATTGAGTGTGAAGATGATAACGGTGATCGGTGGAGATCAGTTGGATTGTCAACGAACATTATTGATGCCTCAGTCATGGCACTTTATGACTCTCTCACCTGGAGATTATTATCCTTAGGTATAACACCAGAAGCACCAGCAAATTAAAACACTGTTTTGAAATCAAATATACCATATCCAGTAATTGTACTTGTTAGAACGCAGTTACCTGAGAATATCGGGTCAACTGCGCGAGCTATGAAAAATTTCGGTTTATCTGATCTTAGGCTCGTTAGCCCTCGAGAAAGTTGGCCAAATAAAGGCGCTAAGTCTATGGCTGCAGGTGCAGACAGTATACTTGAAAATATTCAGGTATTTGAAAGTATTCCTGAAGCATTACATGATGTATCATACACTGTTTCTTTGACTGCTAGAAATAGAGACATTACGAAAATTGAATTTGGTCCTGAGCATGCTGTAAAAAAAATACTTTATTATAGTGAGAAAAATGAGAAATCAGCCATTATCTTTGGGCCTGAGCAGTCAGGTCTAACCAACGACGAAATATCTGTTTCAAATGCTTTAGTAAAGGTGCCTACTGAAATAAATTTTTCTTCATTGAACCTTGCGCAAGCTGTCCTCTTAATGTCATGGGAATGGAAAAAAATTCACTTAAAAAGTTCATTATCAGAAGAAGAGTATAAAGATATATCTGATCCTAAACTGTATCATAAAACACCTATTTCATCTGTAAGTGAAAGAGATTACTTTTTTTCAAGATTAGAAAAATTCCTAGAAATGAATAACTTCTTTGCTACAAAAGAGATGCAGCCTTCTGTTATGAATAATTTAAAATCTATGTTCGTAAGGTCAAATTTAAGCCAGCAAGAACTGGGAACCCTTAATGGGATCATTTCTGCTATTGAGAAAAAACTTTTAACTAACGGTAAAAGTTAATATATTATTGACAAATTGGCCTTTTAATATATAAAGCAAACACTTCTGGGAATGTGGTGCTATATAGGACCCTTCATTAATTTGAAATACCGGAACAAAAATAAAAACCACTTAAACTGGATTGGAGAATAGAATGGCGCCTAAGTCAGAACATAAACGTAAGTCGGCAAAATATAAAATTGATCGACGCCTTGGTGTTAACCTCTGGGGTAGACCAAAATCACCTGTAAATTTGAGAAGTTATGCTCCTGGTCAACATGGGCAAAGAAGAAAAAAGCCTACAGACTTTGGTGTGCAATTAATGGCTAAACAAAAACTCAAAGGCTATTACGGCAATATTGGTGAAAAGCAATTTAGAAAGTATTTTGCTGAGGCAGAGAGAAGAAGAGGTGACACAGGTCAGAATTTGATTGGTATTCTCGAATGCAGGCTAGACGCAATTGTTTACAGATTGAAGTTAGCCCCTACAGTATTTGCAGCTAGACAGTTAGTTAATCACTGTCACATTTTACTAAATGGCAAAAAATGCAATATCCCTTCAGCCATGGTTAAAGTTGGGGATGTTGTTAGTTTAAAAGAAAAATCTCACCAAATACCAATGGTGATTGAAGCTATTGGTTCACCAGAGAGAGACGTTCCAGATTATTGTGATGTTGATCACAAAAAAATGTCTGGCTCCATCACGCGTGTACCGTTATTAGAAGACGTGCCTTACGCTACGCAAATGGAACCGAATTTAGTTGTGGAATATTATTCTAGATAGTGAGAATTAATTAGTTTCTATTCCTTTTGAGGATATTAACTCATTTAATTCGCCACTCTCGTACATTTCTCTGATTATATCACAGCCACCGACAAACTCACCTTTGACGTATAGTTGTGGTATGGTAGGCCAATTAGCGTATTCTTTGATACCTTGTCTGATATTTTCATTTTCAAGTACGTTAACTGTACTAAACTTAATTCCTAAATGATTTAAAACGCCTACAGTTGAAGCTGAAAAACCACATTGAGGAAATACTGGGGTTCCTTTCATATATAACACAACGTCATTAGATTGAATTTCATTTTCAATTTCATTTTTTGTATTTTCATCCATAATAACTTTCCTTACTTTGGTACAGAGGTCTGTAGGGCCATTGCATGAAGTTCATTGCCCATTCTTCCTTGCAATGATTCATAAACCATTTGATGTTGCTTTACCCTTGTTTTGCCTTCAAATTCTTTAGAAATAACATGACAAGAATAATGGTCGCCGTCTCCACGCAGGTCTTCGATAGTTACAATAGCATCAGGCAAACTATCTTTAATTAATTTTTCAATTTCAGATGCTTCCATTGCCATTTAAACAACCCCTTTTAAATTTCTTTATGACATGAAGTTTTTAAACCAATTCTTATGCTTCACATCTAATTCACTTATACATATGTAATCTTCATTTGAAAAGGTCAATCTGTCGCTCAAGTTTATTGTAGCAATATTCGTAATTTTAATTTTATTACTTTCAGCAAGCTCTTCTATTTCTTTATTTTTAGAAGTGCATACTAAATACCTACCTTGATCCTCTCCAAACCAAAAACTTTCTGAATTATGAATATAATTTTTATTTATTACTGCACCAATTCCTTTAGTTCGAGATGAAAGAAGAATTTCTGAAATCGCTATTGCCAGTCCCCCATCTGATATATCATGAACGCAGTTAGTGAGTTTCTGTTCAATAGCTTTTAAAATAAAATTACCATTTGCTAATTCGGCATCAATATTTACAGGTGGTGGCGCGTAGTCTTTTTCTATGTCCAAAATTTCCTGAGCGTAAATACTTTGCCCAACCCAACCGTCAGTATGACTGTTATCTTGGCCAATAACAAAAATACTGTTACCGTCAACTGCATTTGACAAAGATGTAGAATGTTTATTTTCATCAATTGCGCCAACAGCTCCTATAACTGGTGTAGGTAAAATTGCTTTACCATTAGTTTCGTTATATAATGATACATTTCCTGAAATTACAGGCATATTAAGCTTTAAAGATGCTTCGCTTATACCTTTAATAGAATGAACAATTTGCCCCATAATTTCTTTTTTCTCTGGATTTCCAAAGTTTAAATTATTTGTAATCGCGAGTGGTGTACCGCCAACCGAGATAATATTTCTATATGCTTCACAAACTGCCTGCATTGAACCTAAAAATGGATCAGCACTCACATATCTCGGTGTACAGTCAACACTTGCACACAATTTTTTATTCGTACCGTGTACTCTGATTACACCAGAGTTTTGACCTGGAGGTATTACTGTATCACCCATAACTGATGTATCATATTGTTCCCATATCCAATTCCTGCTGCAAAGATTGTGAGAATTAAAAAGTTTCTCAATAACCTTGGATACAGATTTAATAGGAGCATTTTTTATTTGGAGTTCAGGAGCTTTTTCTGGTGTCGTCCAGTCTCTATCGTATTCAGGTGCTTGATCGACTAGATAAGTTATAGGGATTTGTGCATCTAAAATATTATTTTTATATATTTCAAGATTTTGAGAGTTGGTAATTTCACCTATTTTAGCAATGTCTAAATTCCATTTTTTGAAAATGCTATTCGCCTTATCCATTTTATCTGGCTTTATAATCATGAGCATTCTCTCTTGAGATTCAGACAGCATAATTTCCGCTGTGCTCATATTTTCCTCTCTAAGAGGGACAAGATCTAAATCAAGTTTTACTCCTAATTTTCCTTTAGACCCCATTTCTACAGCACTTGATGTAAGCCCGGCTGCACCCATATCTTGAATAGCTACTACGCTATCTGTTGTCATTAACTCAAGGCATGCCTCCATTAATAATTTACCAGTGAAAGGGTCACCCACTTGAACTGTTGGTCTTTTTTCTTCAGTTTTATCGTCAAATTCGGTTGATGACATAGACGCACCATGAATTCCGTCTCTTCCCGTTTTTGCACCCACATAAATTAATGGATATCCTACTCCCCTAGCAGCTGATAAAAATATTTTATCTTTTTCAGTAATTCCTATAGCCATTGCATTTACAAGGATGTTGCCGTCATAACTTTTATCAAAATTAGTTTCTCCACCGATAGTTGGTATGCCAATACAATTACCGTATCCTCCGATGCCTGAAACAACCCCCTCTAGTAAATATTTCGTTTTATTATTTTCAATAGATCCAAATCTTAATGCATTTAGAAGTGCTACAGGTCTTGCGCCCATTGTAAAAACATCTCTGAGTATTCCACCAACACCAGTAGCTGCTCCCTGATAGGGCTCTATAAATGACGGGTGATTGTGAGATTCAATTTTAAATATAGCAACCTTGCCATCGCCAATGTCTATTGCGCCTGCATTTTCACCTGGGCCATGGATCACAACTTCACCTTTAGTTGGTAAAGTCTTCAACCATTTCCTTGATGATTTGTAAGAACAATGCTCAGACCACATTGCAGAAAATATTGAGATTTCGTGAATGTTAGGAATTCTACCCATGAGTGAGCAAATTTGCTCGTACTCGTCCTTTTTAAGGCCTAGTTCTTCTGCGATTTCAAAAGTTGAAAGACCTTCGCGCAAATTGCTCATGACAACTGTTCTAAAGTGCTTTTTAAGAATTCAAATCCGTCAAGGCCGCCTAGCTCATTGTCGACGTACCTTTCTGGGTGAGGCATCATTCCTAAGACTTTCCCATTATCTGATAGTATTGCAGCAATATTATTAATTGAACCATTTGGGTTAAATGAATTACCATCTGAAGAAGTATGATACCTTAAGGCTACAAGGCCCTTATCCTCTATTTTCTTGAGTGTTTCACTGTCAGCAAAGTAATTTCCTTCATTATGCGCTATTGGCAAATGGATTATGTCATTTTGTTTGAAGTGATGTAGAAATGGAGAATTAATTTGTTTGTTAATTTTGAGGGCAACTTGTTTGCAAACAAATTTTAATCCTGAATTTCTGATGAGAGCCCCTTCAAGTAACTTTGCTTCAAGAAGTATTTGAAACCCATTACAAATTCCTAGAACGGCTCCTCCTCTTGCAGCATGATTTTTTACTTCTTTCATAACAGGTGAGTGTGCAGCAACGGCTCCGCAACGCAGGTAATCTCCATAAGAAAAACCTCCTGGAAGTATTATTAAGTCGCAATTAGGAACTTCATTCTCTTGATGCCAAATATTGGATGGATTTTTCCCAGTTATTTTTTTTATTGCAACTGAAACATCACGATCACAATTTGAACCTGGAAAAGTTATTATAGTTACTCTCATTTGTCCTCTTCGGAGGGTACTATTTCAAAGTCTTCTATAACATTGTTGACGAGCATTTCTTTGCACATAAGTGTCACTTGTTCAAGTGCATCTGATTTGATATCACTTTTTATATTTAGTGATATTGTTTTGCCTACACGTACATTATTAACTTTATTATATCCATTATTTAAAAGCGCATTTTCTATGGCTTTACCTTCTGGATCGAGGACACCTTTTTTTAGAAAAATATTAATTTTGAATTTCATATGACAATTCTTTAATCTTAGTGTGATAATTTATTTTCTGATAGTTTTGATGAAACTTTTTGTGTCAAAACACCTAATCTATTTGCAACTTCAATATACGCTTCCTTTATATCACCCTTACTTTGCCTGAAAAGATCTTTATCAAGCGATGCATTGTCTTGCTCATTCCAAAGTCTGCAATTGTCAGGGCTAATCTCATCAGCTAAAACAATCTCTTTTTTTTCTTGAGAGTTTAGTCTTCCGAATTCTAATTTAAAATCAACTAATTTGATACCAATTTTCAGAAATAAATCTTTGAGATATTTATTAATTTGCAATGAATAATTTGTAATAAGTTCTAATTCTTCCTCTGCAGTATAACCAAATTCGATTAAATGATTTTCTGACATCATTGGGTCGCTGAGATCATCATTTTTGAAATAGTATTCAACAATCGGTTTTTTAAATTCTTTGCCTACAGGCAATCCAAACTTCTTTGATATGCTTCCAGCAGCAATGTTTCTGATAACAAATTCAACAGGTATTATCTCAACCTTTTTTACAAGTTGCTCTCTCAAATTTAGCCTTTTTATGAAATGTGTCGGAATTCCAATATTTTGAAGGCTTGTCATTAGTTTTTCACTGATAACGTTATTAATTTCACCTTTACCTAAAATAACTGAATGCTTTTGAGCATTGTTGGCAGTTGTATCATCTTTGAAATATTGTATGACTAAGTTTTCATCTTCACATGAGAAAATGTCTTTAGCCTTACCTTTGTAAATCAAATCCTTTCTTTCAATATTATTCATCTTTGAAAACACGATTAAAAATAAAATCTGTATTTTTTGTGTGGTAGTTCTCGTCAAAAAGCTCTACTAACTCTTCTTCACTGATTTTATCTTTGATTGCTTTATTTTCTTTTAAAAGTGATAAAAATGAACCCTTTCCATCCCAAACTTGCATGGCTATCTCTTGTACAATTGAGTAAGCATCTTCTCTGCTAATATTAGATTGTGTCAGTTTAAGTAAGACTTGCTGAGAATTAACCAAGCCCTTTAATTGATCCATATTTTCTTTCATTCTGTCTGGATAAATTAGCAAATTTTCTATAACATTATTCATTCTAGCTATGGCAAAATCCAAAGCAATTGAGGCATCTGGTGCAAAAACTCTTTCGACAGATGAATGAGAGATATCTCTTTCATGCCACAAAGCAACATTCTCCATAGCTGGGATAACGCTTGCCCGGACAATGCGTGCAATGCCAGTTAAATTTTCAGTCAGAACGGGGTTCCTCTTATGAGGCATGGCGGATGAGCCTTTTTGCCCAGATGAAAAATACTCTTCAACTTCTCTAATTTCTGTCCTTTGTAGACTTCGTATTTCGACAGCAAGTCGTTCAATTGAGGAGGCGATTATTGACAGACATGAAAACCATGAGGCATGCCTGTCACGGGGAATTACTTGTGTTGAGATCGTCTCCGGCTTCAATCCCATTTTTGAGGCAACATATGTTTCTACTGAAGGATCAATATTTGCAAACGTGCCAACAGCACCTGAAATTGCGCAAACAGAAATTTCGTCTCTTGCTCTTGATAGTCTTTCATAGGAGCGATCAAATTCCGCATAGAAACTGGCTAGTTTCAAACCAAACGTCGTGGGTTCTGCATGTATGCCATGGCTTCTTCCAATACAAATTGAGTTTTTATGTTCAAAGGCTCGTTTTTTTATTGAGCTAAGTAGTTTTTTTAATCCTTCTAGTAATATATCTGTAGCTTGCACCATTTGAACTGAAAGAGTTGTATCCAGCACATCAGATGAAGTCATGCCCTGATGAAGAAAGCGTGCTTCTGGTCCTATGTTTTCGCTCAAATTTGTTAAAAACGCTATAACATCGTGCTTTGTTTCCTTTTCAATTTCATTAATTCTATCAATTTCAAATTTTCCTAATTCCCATATTTTTTTTGCTGCCTCTTTTGGAATGGTTCCATTACTTGCCATCCCATCAGCAGCGTGAGCCTCTATTTCAAACCAAATTTTAAACTTATTTTCTTCGTCCCAGATTTTTTTCATTATGGGACGTGAGTATCGAGGTATCATTATTTTCCTTTAAGGATTGCTTTGAAGATTATTTTAATATTGAAGTTTTTTTATGCAAGAGTTAGATTGAATTTGCAAATTTTTTATATTTAGTTATGGCTCTATCAAGACTATTATTTATGGCAGCTCGAATAGTTGCTTCTAATCCAAAACTTCGTAAGGAGGTTCAAAAAGCTGCTGAGGCTTCGTATACTAAAGCTAAACCGTATATCAATAAAGCAAATGAAAATATTAAAGAAGCAGCAGATGAAGCAGCCAAGAAGTCTCCACCCAATGAAAATATATATAAATTTATGGGCACTTTTGTTGGATCGATAAAGAAAAAAATAGACCCTAAGCAATAAAAAATTTGAAAGCAAATTATCTCAATAAAGCAGTTTTTTTAATTACCAATTTTCAATCATTTTAGCTCATTATAAAAATTTGAATTTGAATTGTATTTTTGCAAAACTTACATGATAAAAATCTAATTTATGCATAATACTTAACTATAAAATATTATAAAAATTTTATATGAATTCTTTTTACACAAAATTTATAATTTTCTTTAGTGCTGTATTCATGTTTCCAATGGTTGTTTTTGGCCAGGCAACTTTTAGTTCAAATATGAGTAAAGTTGAGGGGGCATCAGACGAAACTAAAGAAAGGCTGATAAAAAATTGTGATAAAAATACTGATTGTGTTGGAGTGATCAATCAAAATATTTTCGCCATTGCAAATCAAGAGATAATGTTCACCCCTTTCCCTGAAATTACTGG
>ENA-OSEY01000418-OSEY01000418.1-marine-metagenome-genome-assembly--contig:-NODE-418-length-31469-cov-3.540042_pt1 | contig 31469 bp, 35 predicted proteins | sample MGYA00248465_ERZ534230 | MGnify/ENA primary metagenome ERZ534230 (study PRJEB26409, sample SAMN06344110) | marine metagenome | isolation source: Sea water from surface | place: Atlantic Ocean:Southern... | reverse complement strand
ACTGACCTATTCCTTCACCGATTCGCTTTACATCAAGTTCTACAACTGTTTTTTCTTTAAAATCTTCAGTGAAAGATAATGTCTGATTAAGCCAGTCTAAATTTATCTCTCTTAGACTTTCAAGTGTCCTAGTCAAAATTGACCTCCTTTTCGCATTTAACTAATAGAAGTTCTACCTTATACAACAATAAATATTTAGGAAAGTTCTTAATTGAAATTTAGAAAAATGAGTAGTAATTTTTCAAAAGATATAGTTAAAAATAGTCTTATTAAGTTAAAAGTGGTGCAGGATACAGAATCAGCTCAATGAATATTCATTGGTAACTTTTTAAAATTTCACTGGTTAGATGTATATTCAGACATGTCCCATCTAGGATATCTCAATTTAGCGAGAGTTATTGTTTCTTCGGTCCAAAAAGGGTCTCCAGGTAAGGGAACTCCAAAACAGTTCAGTTGTTCAGGAGTGGCATGTTCGAAAATCTTATGCCATGGCTTATTGAAATGCCATGGCCAAGCAGTATAGCCAATTGAATCATTACCTGCTTTTTTAAAGCAAGAGGTCATAGCGTATCTATAGCCATTTGGTTCGGTAAGGTTCGTTCCTCGATGGAATACATCAATGCCATAAGCCAAAAGAGTTCCTGCCGGTCCAGCTGCACTGCGCTCAAACTTAATCAGCTCTTTTTGATATTCAGGATCTTCACGTTTTTTTAGAAAACGTTTCATGCCACCACAATTATCACTATCTGTTCGATTAACATAATGTGTAGGCCCATGTGCTTCAGTGACGTCACTGAAGTAAATAATGAAAGTAATAGAGTTCAGACATTCATCCCTAGAAGGCACCGTAAGTGTATGGTTTCCAAAATCACAATGAAATGCTTGATCAAAATCCGCTTCTCCTGTGAATTTTGCCCAAGCTTGAGCTTGATATAGTCTTACATCTTTGGTTTTTAAAGCTTGTCTAGCAAATTTTATTAAGTCTGGATGAACGGAGATTAGATTTAAAGAGCTAGAACAATCGAAGGGTATATTTTCAAAATTTTTAAATTGTTCCAGTGTAGTTTTTCCTACGTCACCCTTTTCTTTATTATCAATTGGTAAAGAAGCTGCTTGTCGATCAGGAAAAATAACTTGAAAGTCTTTTACTACTGCATCTATTTCTTCACTTTTAAAGAATTCAGGAACCACAACAGCTCCCTCTTTTCTCCATAACTCGATTTGCTGTTCTTTGATCCTCTCAGTCATAATCAGAAGCGTTTTAAAATTAAGCTTAAGAACTGTTATAAATTAAAGGTATTTTGTTTGCAAATTTAATGATGCCTTTCGATTAAAATTATGAAAACTTGAGAAACTTAGAATGGTGGGCGATACAGGACTTGAACCTGTAACTTCCACCGTGTAAAGGTGGCACTCTACCAATTGAGTTAATCGCCCCGAGAAGCGCGAATTATAGTATTCAATTTTTATAGCAGCAAATTTTAAAGCCAGAAATCTGTTTCATACTTTATGTTTTGGTCATCACATATTTTCCTTAAATCGCCCACAGTCATTCTCTCTTCGAAAGTAAAACCTTTCCACAAGCAGTAAAGAAGAAACTTAGCCACATCCTTTTGGTGAATCATTAGGAAGTATTCGTATTCATCATTGCCCCACACAGCTTTAACCCCCTCCCCCAGATCATGTTCGGTAAAATGAAGGTTGCCCTTATCATCCCAATCAGCATAAACATTATGATTTATTTTTCCTTTAGGCAGGTCATATTCGCATTTAAAAATTTGCATGATTTACTCCATATGTAACTTCTCGGAATTGAGAAATTAGAAATGTATAGAAAAGATTGAAAAAAGAATATTTTTCTTTGACTACACTTATTTATATGGTGGCTTTTTAGAAAAAAACAACTTCTCAATCAAAATGTCGCATATTCAAATCTTCATGTTTTACCTCTTTTTCTTTTCAGCCCTTTGGAATTTGTTATAGTGAAAATTTTATAAACAAGAGGTAAATGTATGAGCAAAATAATGGTTGCACTTATAGATATTGAAAACAAGGAAGGCTATAAGGGGTATCAAGATGAAGTACTTCCTATGTTTGAAGATTTAGGGATAGATGTATTGGCGGTTGATGATGCACCTAAGGCAATTGAAGGTGAGACTCGTAATCAAAGAATGGTAGTTATTCGCTTCGAAGATGAAAAAGCTTTCAATGATTGGTATGACAGTGATGAATACAACAAGATAAAGCCAATAAGATTAGCGAACTCAAATGGAGAGGTTCACTTGCTTGAGGAGGCCAATCTGAGCTTCTAAAAAAATTTGCTCTACGAAAAAATCAATATCAGATAAGCAAGAATGGACTTATTTAAAAAAGAATTAAGATCTATACTTCTTGCCCTTATTATTGGTGTATTAGTGGTTATCTTATTGGGGGCTTAAATGAAAAAACTATATAGAGTTGGACCTTATGCAGATTTCTTCTCTCAGGGCGTCCAAGTTGGTAATGTTCTCACTTTAGCAGGACAAATTGGCATCGATTCTGATGGCAATATCCCTGAAAGTATTAAAGACCAAATGGCTGTTTGCTATGCCAATATCAAAGAAGTTTTGCATCACTATGATGCAACCTTAGATAACATCATTGATGAAACTTGGTTTGTAACGGATGTTAATGAGTGTATGGAAAATGTGGAAGATATTTTTGCAGAAAGAGAAAAGATTTACGGCTGTAAACCAGAGGTATCACAGACTTTAGTAGGCATAACGGCTCTCGTTCAACCAGAGCTTAAAATTGAGATTAAATGTATCGCTTATCTTAACGATGAGTGACAAAGACCTCAGAGTAGAAATTGATTCTCTTGCTAAAAGGATCAGCCAATTAGAATCTCAACTTAAAGACTTACAGTCTCAACAATTGGAAACGGGAAATAATATCGTTACTTTGATACAGCATGCTGAGACTATGAACAATGTTACTGATGCTTCAGGTCTACTTGCTCAGCATGTTACTGAACTAGAAGAAAAGATAAATCTTATTTATGAATGGATTCAAAATGAATCTAAATTGAATTAGGTATTATGAAACTAATAATTTTTTCTACATTAGTCATGGTTCAACTACTTAGTGCGAATGTAGAAAAGTTAGTCAAAGATAACTGCGAAACGTGCCATGAAGATGCAAGCCTAAATATTCTTTCACTCTCTTCAATGACTTACCTTACTCAGTCAGAATTAATGTATGTCCTCCAAAAGGGAAAAATGAAGCAGCAGTCATCACACCTTTCAATAGAACAATTAGAAGAGATAGCCCAATATCTCTCCTCAAAAGATACTCAAACGATCTCTTCAGGGCCCTTAGATAATGATTGCTCTAATTTATTGGAAAAAAGCCATCTTGATTATAAAGCTAGCTGGCCCAGCTGGGGTTTCGACAACCTCAATACCAGATATCAACCTGATTCATCTATAAACTCCTCCAATGTAAATAAACTTAAATTTAAATGGGCTTTTGGTATAGGGGCACAAAACGTTAGAGCTCAACCTATTGTTATTGGAGGATTAGTTTTACTACCCGAAACTGATATGTTGCATGCACTTAATAGAGAAAGTGGTTGTTCATATTGGAAGTTCCAAACTACAGCTCGACTGAGAAATGCACCTGTATTCGACAAAGATGGAGGGAAATATATCTTTTTGATTGATTCCGATTTTATGGTGTACAAAATTGACATCATCACAGGCAAATTACTTTGGAAAACCAAAATACCTGTTGAATTTGCTTCAAATATTCCTTCTGCCTCTCCCGTTGTTTCTGGGAGATACCTCATCATTCCTATATCTACCTTTGAAACTGTACTTGCAATGGATCCAAGATATGAGTGTTGTAAAACCAGTGGAGGCATAGCCGCAATAGATACAATAACTGGAAAAATTTTGTGGATACATAGAATTGAGGAGAAATCTAAAAGTTTAGGCAAGGCATTAATAACGAGACTTGAAAAATTTGCGCCGGCGGGATCGGCTGTTTGGAATGCTCCAGCAATCGATGCGAATGAAAAAAGAATATTTTTTGGAACAGGTCAGAGTCTACAAAGCCCTGCTTCTGAATACAGCGATGCAATTATCTCCCTAGATATGCAAACCGGAGAAAAATTATGGACAACTCAAACACTTAAAGGCGATGCCTATAACATGGGTTGTGAAATTCCAGGTATTAGAAGAATGGTCTGTCCAAAAGAAAAAGGTCCGGACTTTGATTTTGGAGCCTCTGTTATTCAGTCAGTAGATAAAAATGGAAATAAGTTTTTGCTTGCTGGTCAAAAATCAGGTTGGGTGTACAAACTAAATGCGCAGACAGGAAAAATTGCTTGGAAGAGTCAAGTAGGTAATGGAGGCATACTGGGTGGAGTTCATTTTGGCATGACCTCTGATGGAAAAAACCTTTATGTTCCCATATCTGACAGAAAAACAAATAGAGATTATGATAAAGATGCTAGGCCCGGTTTATACGCGGTTGAATTGGAGAAAGGCTATATTCTATGGAAGTATCCTCTAGACAATATATGTCAATCAAGAAAAGCTCTTTATGGAGATGGGAAATGCTCTACTGGCTTCTCAGCAGCCATATCCATGACAAATGATGTAATTTTTACCGGCGCATTAGATGGTAGATTTTCTGCACATTCAAGTAAAGACGGAATAAAACTTTGGGAATTTGATACCTTGAGAAGTTTTAATACTGTCAACGCCGTACCAGCAGTTGGTGGATCGATTGATTCGGCTGGACCTGTCATAGTCGACGATTGGGTTTTTGTTAACAGCGGCTATAGTCAGCATGGTCAAATGGCAGGAAATGTCATACTGGCATTTTCTTTAAATTAAGAAAAGCCTATCCAGCGCCCAGATGCAGCTGTAACAACCCAAATACAGAAGGAAACTAGCCCCAAAAATTTCATTGAATAGTTCTCATCTCTGGAAAGAACAATTGGATTCCTTATGAAATATACAAATAAAATTCCTGCAATCAAGCAGGAAATCTTTATCCAAAAAGCTCGACTGTAATAACATTTAACTGCTTCACTTAGAAAAAGAGGGATACCTGTTGTAACTAAAACAATAAGTCCAAAATTGAACCAAGGTCTGGTTACTTGAACTACATAACTCGTTGATTCAGTTCTCATTAAGATTCCCATCAACCTGAAATCACCTAAAACTATAGCTCCTCCTAAAATTCCTAAACCGATCAGATGAAAGGATTGGATTACAGGAAATAACCACAAAGAACTTCTTACATATTCTCCAATGAAGCTATCTTCTAGAAAGTAAATTATTTCCAGTAATTGGTTAGATTCCATTTAAATATTCATAAATTTCAGGATCAACAGTGCAACTTATAAGAAAATTTACTAGTTCCGATTGAGGTTGTTTATCACAATCAAACCAATTGTAGGCAATCATCCTACCGGAAATAATTACTAACCCCCAAAGAAGTAAAGAAAGAGATGCTGAGAATCTCATTTTAAATGGGATGAAACTATTTTTATCCCATGTTTGGCTCTGCCTATTCATAGTTCTATGAAAATACCAGGCATTCAGACCAGCAACAAACATTAAGAACAACTTTATTCTAAAGAAAAGATTCTGATAATTTCTAATTGGCAATGCATAAAATAGTAAAAGACCTGTAATTGACATTAATACAAAGCCAATAATAGTTAATGGCAAGATTTTTGCATTCATCTGCGAGATGGACAAGCTCTTAAAACCATATCCTGTCAATCTTAAGTCAACAAAAAGGAGTGTTCCAAAGAAGATAGCTATAAATAAAACATGAGCAGACTCTATCCATGGATACATATATAGTGACTCTCTTAGTGCAGTACTTCCTGAAGTTGAAGCAAGCCACTCTATAAAATTAATCATATATTAATTTTTCATATAAACATTATGACAAGCTACGCATGCTTGATATAAATCAGCACCTATTTCAAAAAGTTCTTCAGAGTTTTGCCTTTCTGCAGCATCTAAAGCTCTCTTGCCAATTGGCTCTAGAAGCTTTGAGAATTCTATCCAATCTTTTCTACCGTTTGCTCTATCCGGACGATTAAGTATATATGTGCTTTCTATGAGAACTTGAGCACCAAATATTACTTCATCCCAACCTTCTTGATTTGTAGGTGCTAAACTAAGTTCTCCTTCTTCAGTGATAATTGATCCAGAAGAATTCCATATTTTTTCTGAGGCTGGAGTCAAAAAATGAGCCATAAGGTCATGTAAATCCATATCGCTATTAGCTACTGATTTGAAAGATATTAGGAGATAGATACTAGAGAGAATGAATATTCTATATAGTTTCACTACCTTCTCTCTCTAGGATCAGCTCCGTCTCTTGGAGCTCCGGTACCGGATGATCCCATGAATACTTTTCTTCCATCCGGAAAGGTTACATCGCGCCCATTTGCTATACATCGAGGCAAACAAAGTTTGCCTTTGCTCTGATAACCCCTCACAACAATAACAGTGCCAGGCTTTATGCTTTGTTTCGTTATACCATTTCGGATTAAAGTATTAGGTGTACCTCCCTCAACCATCCAAGTAGTTTTTTTTCCAGCCTCTTCAACCTCCATGTGTACCCAAGCATGTGGATTTATCCACTCTACTTTTAGCACTTTACCTGTAAGGTTTACAGGTGCATTAGCATCAAATTCTGCTGTGAAGGCATGATGAGAATAGGAATAAACACTTATTGATAGTGCAAACACGCATAAAACAATTTTTTTAATATGAGTGATCATTGATTTTCCTCAGCCCGTGCACCAGCTAATATATTAGCCATTGCATAGTTTCCTTCATGACAAGCATATTCATAAATTTTTTCATCTGTCGCTCTTAAAGGCATCTCTCCCTTCCAAACATCTCGATATGCTTTCTTGTCATCAACCTCAAATTCATAAAGAATTTCATTTTCACTTGTTCTTGTGAATCTCTCAGTTACTTCGGCACCTTCCATCATAAGAATTTGGTGTCTAATTGCAGCTCTAAATTTTTGCTGTGGATGATGATTTTTTGTCTTCACAACAAGTGTCTCTCCTTCCCACCATCCTATAGAATCTCCTAACCAAGGTCGCATCTCATTTGGGTTATGTTCGGAATTCAGTCTCACAATTCTCGCATCATGGTTCATTTCAACCATAATCATTACATATCCTGGAGACTGAACTATTTGATAATGATTATTATAGAGAACATTCAACATCGGAGGACCTCCACTTGAACCAAACCCTACTATGCATCTCTCTCCGAGACTTCTCTCTTCTGGGTGGTCAGCACGGGTGAACATTCTATAAATGGATGGCCCTTCTATAGCCCATCTAGTAAGCCTTCTTGGAAGTTTTCCATTTTCAGGATAAGTAATAATTGAACTTCTATACTTACCATTCAAGCGAATAAAATCATTTCCAGGATCCATCCAAGCAACGTTATACCCTCCTACATCACCTCCCGATTCTGGCGTTTCTCCCTGACCGTATGGATTGTCGAGATTTTCAGTCATTTCCTCACTAGCTTTTTTTGCGTATTCAGCAGCCTCATCAGTTATCTCTAAAGTTTTAAAATGATCAGGTCTTTCTAAGGTTGTTAAACTTGCGTTGGTCCAGACTCCTTGGAGGTCAGGATCACCAAACCAAGTCTTTTTAACGCTATATTCACCTGAAAAAACTGTCGTAGCGGTAATAAAAGTAATAAAAATTAAAAAACTATTTTGCACGCCATTCCCCATAAATTAATTCTTCAACAAATTCTACACATTTAAATTGTTGAAGCTGAGCATCATCTCCCACCTTCTTATATAAATTCATCTTAATCTTCCATGGTCGAGTAAAAATCTCTTCGTCCTCAATAAGAGCTTCATAGTCCATCACATGATCATTTAGCAGAGTATACCTCTCTGTGACTTTGAGGTTCTCAGTATGATAGTTACCAGATCTGTCTAGCCATGTTTGGTTATTAAATCCCTTTGCCTCAATAACAAAAGTGTTTCCCTCCCAATAACCCCAAGACTGTCCCATCCATGAATCTACAGGCGGTTCTCCAGGATAATCTAGATAAATATTCCTTGTAGCACCTGCATATTCATATGCAAAAAAAACTGCTTCTTCACTGTGGAAAATTTGAAAGGCATATGGCATGTAAGTTGCTCTTGGAACTCCTGGCAAATAACACTTGATCTCTGGATCCCTATTTAGCCAATCCTCCCTATTCTGATTACGTTTTTTTAGCGCATTTTTTTTATAAGGAATTGTATCTCCCACAACGACGCTCAACCCTGCCGGGACTGAGCCGACTGACCCTAAAGCTAGAATGTCTGGATGAGGTAGAGGTACAACTGGGCCTTCAACAAGCTGCATAGCAGCCGAAGCAGAGTGAGCTTCAAGATTGAAGTTAGCCCTATTCATAACCTGCCAAACACCATTTAGATTTGGTTTGCCATTTGGTCCTATCGGAATTTCATCAGCCAGAATTATGGACTGAAATAAAAAATAAGTTCCAACCAATGATGTAAAAGTTTTAAGAAAAGAATTCCTCATTTCAAATAAAATAACTATAAGGTTATCACCAGCTACCGATGTTCTCCATAGAAATCCAAGGCTCTGCAGGTTCTAATGCTTCTCCTTTTTGCAGCAACTCAACAGAAATGTTGTCAGGAGATTTAACAAAAGCCATTCGACCGTCCCTAGGTGGGCGATTGATAACAACGCCATGAGATTGGAGTTTTTCACAAGTTAAGTAAATATCATCTACTTCGTAAGCCAGGTGACCAAAATTTCTAGAACCCTCTCCCAATTTGTCGCCGTCCCAATTGTGCGTTAACTCAATTTGAGAATCTTCATTTCCATCTGCAGCAAGAAAGATCAGACTAAATCTGCCTTCTTCAACATCTATGCGTCTAACTTCTTTCAAGCCAAGAGCATTTACAAAAAAATCTAATGACTTTTTAACATCATTTATCCTTAACATTGTATGAAGATATTTCATATTTATAATTTAGATTAAAATGTTTTGAACATAGAATAATCACTTACTATTATTCAGTAAAGAGGTGAATTGGGTCAGAATCTCTTTTAATGAGAATTGGGAAAAATATGTAAAAGTATTGAGGAATGAAGATATGAGTAAAGATCTAGATATTGTTGTTTTTGGTGCAAGTGGCTATACAGGTAAGTTGGTTGTTGAATATTTGAAAAATGAATATGGTGAAAATGGAAGTTTAAAATGGGCTATTGCTGGAAGAGATGAAACTAAACTAACTGCTGTTAAAGAGGAGTTCAGTTTAGGGAATGATCTTGAAACAGTTATCGTTGAGAGTGATGACCTAGACTCACTAGACTTAATGACAAATGCAACAAAATGCGTTCTGACCACCGTAGGTCCATATCAACTCTATGGATCTAAACTAGTAGAATCATGTGCTAGAAACGGTACCGATTACGTAGATCTAACTGGCGAACCGGGTTGGATGTATGAAATGATTAGCGCTCACTCTAAAGAAGCCAAAGAATCAGGTTCAAGGATAGTTTTCTCATGTGGATTTGACAGCATACCATTTGATTTAGGGGTTTATTTTCTTCAGAAAAATATGCAAAAAAAGTACGGGAAAACTTCAAATAAAATAAGAGGTAGGGTAAAAGCTATGAATGGAGAATTTTCCGGGGGAACTATTGCCTCTTTGGGAGCTACCATGGCTTCCTTAAAGGCCAAGCCCGATCTTATTAAGGTATTGGCTAATCCCTTTTCTTTAACGGAGGGTTTTCAAGGTCCAAATCAGCCAGATGATTCTAAACCAATCTTTGATGAAGAGCTTGGAATGTGGGTAGCACCTTTTGTGATGGCGCCAATCAATACAAAAAATATCCACCGTTCAAATGCACTTCTAGGACACTTATATGGTGAAGACTTTTGTTATGACGAAATGATGATCACAGGAGCGGGCAAAGAGGGTGAAGAAATAGCAAAAGCAATGGTATCTGCAAATCCCATGGGAGGTGAAAATGCTCCAAAACCAGGAGAGGGTCCATCGAAAGAATCTCGCGAACAAGGCAACTATGATGTGTTATTCATAGCAGAGAGTGAAAATGAAAGTTTAACAGCAAGAGTTACCGGTGATATGGATCCGGGATATGGTTCTACATCTAAAATGATTGCAGAGAGTGCAATATGTTTAATTGAAGATTGTGACAATCTCTCAGGAGGTATTTACACACCTGCACCAGCTATGGGTGATAAATTAATATCAAGATTAACAAATAAAGCAGGGCTAACCTTCGATATAATATAAATTTAACTTATATGATTTAATAAGTTTAGTATATAATGTGCTTATGATTAAGTACGTATATTTACTAATTTTTACAATTTTCACCGCAGTAGCTTCATCTGAAGAGCATGTTGTTAAAATGCTTAATTCTGGCAAAGAAGGCATGATGGTATTTGAACCTGCAGTCCTTTCTATCAAAAAAGGGGATACCGTTAAATTTGTTGCAACTGATGTATCTCACAATTCAGCTTCGATTGAAGGGATGATACCTGAAGGAGCTAAACCTTGGACAGGTGCTCTCAGTCAAGATATCGAAATAACTCTCACTGAAGAAGGTGTCTATGTATACCAATGCACACCCCATAATATGATGGCGATGGTTGGAGTTATTAAGGTTGAAACTGCCTCAAATCTCGACCAGATAAAGAAGAAAGTTGCAAATTACAAAAAAACTTTCTTAATGAATCAAGAAAGATTAGATAACTATCTTTCAGAAATTTAACATATATAGAACTAAAAAAATGAGATTAAAAGTAGTAAAAGAACAAGCTGACCAAGACACTCTGAAAGATTGGAGAGAAGAAGATTACATGAATAAGATGAATTTTAATCCTCTTGTAATGTTCGTGGTTATACCAACTATCGTACAAGCCGGTTGCTTAGTATTTATGGGTGCTGCGATGCTTCTGAATACTGCAATTTTTTCCTAACTAATTCGGTCTATCAAAGATAAAACCCTTATAGTCCTCTGTAACAACCTCTTCCAACATTTCTGCGTACATAGGAACACCTATAAAAGGTAAAAAAGCCTTAGCCTTAGTATCTATATTTGAGCCGTTGTACCATGACTTCGTGTCAGTAAATATTGTCATATCAGCTATCTCATTAACTAAAACCATCCATTCGTCTTCGGCAGTTTTAGATGACTCAATGACCTTCTTATCATTTGTTTCCATCCAATCTATACAATCTGTGATCCAATTTACGTGCTGTTCAATGGAGGGCATCATGTTTGATAGAACAGAAGGACTGCCTGGTCCTGTTACAGTAAAGAGATTTGGAAAATTTGCTATACCCAAACCCAAATAAGACTTGGCACCAGTCTCCCATTGATCTTTTAGTTTTGCTCCACCTCTTCCTATTATGTCTATGCTTGTTAAAGCACCTGTCATAGCATCAAACCCGGTAGCTAGAATTAAAGTATCTATCTCATAGGTTTTATCTGCTTCAATAGAGTTTGATGAAATACCATGAATTGGAAATTCTTTGAGATTAATTAGTTGGACATTATCTCTATTAAAAGTCTCGAAATAGCCAGAATCAACACAAAGGCGTTTCCCCCCAATGTGGTAATCGGGAGTTAAAATTCTTGCAGTTTCAGGATCTTTTACAATTTCTCTTATTTTATTTCTTACAAAATTGGCAGCTACCTCATTTGATTTTGCATCAATTGGTATATCTGCATATCCACCAAAAAAACCTAAGCCTGCACTTTCCCAGTTTTCTTCGAGTTGATTGTGAACTACCTCTAATTCTGTTTCTGAGATAAGAGATTCGTCTGAAAGAGCTGCAATTCCAAATCCATTTTGCCAATTTTCTTTCCTAAAATCAGAATATCTAGACTTAACCTCTCTCTCTTTTTCTTTGTCCATTGGACCATTATTAGAAGGAATTGAATAATTTGGAGTTCGTTGAAAAACATAAAGCTGATCAGCTTGTTCAGCAATCAAAGGTATGGATTGTATAGCTGAAGATCCAGTTCCAATTATTGCTACTTTTTTTCCTGAAAAGTTTTGCTCTTCTTGTGGCCAGGTTGATGTTTGTAAGAACTGACCTTCAAATTTTTCTAAACCTTCAAAATCAGGCTTATTTGGAACAGAGAGGCAACCAGTTGCAAAAATTACAAATCTGGATTCATATTCATTCTTTGTCGTTTTTATGGACCATGTTGCTTTCTTCTCATCAAAAATAGCTTTTGTAACTTCCTCTTCAAATTGAATACCATCTCTAAGTTCAAATCTATCTGCGACATGGTTAATGTAATCAAGGATTTCAGGTTGAGCTGAATATTTCTCAGTCCAATTCCATTCTTGCTGAAGTTCATCATCAAATTGATAAGAATATTCTAAAGAAGGAATATCACACCTAGCACCAGGATATCTGTTCCAATGCCAAGTACCACCTATTTGATCAGCCTTCTCGATTATTCTTGCAGATAAGCCCAATCTTCTTAGTTTGAGTAACTGATAGATCCCTGCAAAACCTGCCCCCACTATCACTACATCAAGTTCTGTTTTATTTTCCGACATATATATGATCCCTTTTGAATTTCAAGTATATATAAACTTTAAGTTATTTTTAATATCTTAAAATATAAATTAAAGTTATTGATATTCGGAAAAATCACAAATTACGTTTGGGGATTTTTTCTAAAGAAGCAAATTTCTCAGCCCTCAAAATAATATAGAAAGCCTTGATAGTTTGATCGACTCCTTTTGACCTTGTCTTAGCTTTTTCCATCAATGAAGCATCAATGAAACCTGAATTAATTTCCTCAATAACCTTTCCAATATGGAAACGATTTGCCTTCATAAATAATTAAAAAATATCCTTTTTTTTAAGGTTTTCGATTGTTAATATCTACTTAGATACTGAAAAGTAAACTTTAAGAGCTTGGAGAGCATTATACAATTTAGTTATGAAAAACACCCTACTAGCCCCTGCCCTAGAAACAAATATTGATACCAATTCGGATGAGTTTAATCAGTACAAGAAATCGATGTTGGAAAAACTGGATGGTATAGAAGACCTTCTAGATTATGTCGAACTTGGCGGCGGAATGCATCACCATGAAAGATTAGCAGCAAGAGGGAAAATGTCTGTAAGGGACAGAATTGCTAACTTTTTAGATCCTGATACACCATTCCTTGAAATAAGTTCTTTAGCTGCATATGCCTCAGATTATCCAGTTGGCGGTGGTGCTGTTGCTGGAATAGGCATTGTGGCTGGTACAGAGGTAGTTATTTTTGCTAATGATCCAACAGTTCTAGCGGGTGCAATGCATGCATACTCTGGAAAAAAATGGACAAGGGCTATGGAAATCTCAAGGGTAAATAAAATTCCTTATGTTCAGTTTGTTGAATCAGCTGGAGGAGATTTAAGAATGGGTGGAGGAAAAGGCAAAGGAAGTTCTAGAGGAACAATTCTTGGAGCAGGTCATTTTGCCGAATCTGGAAGAACTTTTTATGATGTTACGGAATTATCTAAATTAAGAATTCCTACCATTTCTATAGTCTTTGGCTCCTCCACTGCTGGAGGTGCTTATCAACCTGGAATGTCTGATTACAATATCTTCATTAAGAAACAGTCTAAAGTGTTCTTAGGAGGCCCACCTCTCGTAAAAATGGCAACAGGAGAGGAGTCAGATGATGAGACCTTAGGAGGAGGTCAAATGCATGCCGAAGTTTCAGGACTTGCTGATTACCTTGCGGAAGATGAGATGGATGCTCTTCGCATAGGAAGAGAGGTAGTATCTCATCTAAATTGGAGAAAAGAAGGTAAAGAACCAAAACTTAGACCCGACGAACCCACTCTGGATGTTGAGGATCTTCTGGGACTAGTAGATCCTGATTTAAAGCGTCCGTTTGATGTCAGAGAAGTTATTGGTCGTATTGCCGATGGATCAAGATTTGAAGAATTCAAACCCTTGTTTGGACCAACAATTGTATGTGGTTTTGCATCTATCCATGGATATACAGTGGGAATACTTGGAAATAATGGACCAATATTCCCTGATACAGCTTCAAAGGGAGCACATTTCGTTCAACTATGTAACCAAATAGATATACCAATAATATTCCTTCAAAATATTACCGGTTTTGTTGTCGGTAAAGATTATGAAAGAGCCGGTCAAATAAAAAGAGGAGCACAATTTCTTAATTCTGTCTCAAATTCAACTGTTCCACATCTTACAGTTATCTTAGGAGCCAGCTATGGAGCCGGAACATATGCTATGTCGGGTAGAGCATTTGATAATAAATTCACATTCTTATGGCCTACGGCAAAAATAGCTGTAATGGGTCCGCAACAAATTGCTGGAGTTATGTCCATTGTAAGGAGGGCTAGAGCAGCTAGGACAGGTGAAAAATTTGATGAAAAAGAAGATGCAAAAATGGTCGCATTTGCGGAGAAAGCCCAAGAAGAAGGTTCGCTAGCTTTGAGGGCAACAAGTGCAATCAGTGATGATGGGATTATCGATCCAAGAGACACTAGGACAGTATTAGGGATATGTCTTTCATTGGTTAATGGAAGGAATATTGAAGGGACACCTGGATACGGAGTATACAGACTATGACTTTTCATAAATTATTAATCGCAAATAGAGGTGAGATTGCCTGCAGAATAATCAAAACTGCTCATGAAATGGGTATTTCTTGTGTTGCTGTGTATACAGAGGCAGATGCGAATTCTCCTTTTGTAAGGATGGCAGATCAAGCAGTTAGACTTTCCGATTCTTATCTCAATGGTAAGGAAATTATCGATGCTGCTATCAAGACGGGCGCTGAAGCGATTCATCCCGGATATGGTTTTTTATCGGAGAATGCAAAGTTCTGCAGAGATGTAACAAAGGCTAATCTCATTTGGATAGGTCCGAGCTCAAAAGTAATTACATCCATGGGCGATAAATTGAAAGCTAAAGACATTGCAGAGAAGGCTGGAGTGCCAACCCTACCAATGACTACAGATCCAAAACGAGCCAATTCAATAGGCTACCCAATACTTATCAAGGCTGCAGCTGGTGGAGGTGGAAAAGGCATGCGAATTGTTGAAGATAAGAAAGATCTAAAAGAGGCTATTGCTGGAGCTCAGAGAGAAGCCAAAACAGGTTTTGGTGATGACAGAGTTTTCATTGAAAGATACGTTCCAGTTTCTAGACACATAGAGATTCAAATTCTGGGGGATACGTATGGAAATATTGTTCATTTGGGAGAAAGAGAATGTTCGATTCAAAGAAGGCATCAAAAAATAATCGAAGAGTCACCTTCCCCTAGAGTCGATGATGAAATGAGAAAAGCTATGGGTGAAGCAGCTATAAAACTTGCAAAAAAATTAAAATATGAATCAGCTGGAACTGTTGAATTTTTAGTTGATGATAAAACTGGGGAATTTTGGTTCTTAGAAGTAAATACGAGACTACAAGTAGAACATCCTGTTACAGAAGAAGTCACTGGAAAAGATTTAGTCTATGAGCAATTAAGAATAGCTAGAAGCGAAGAACTTGGTTACTCTCAAGAGGATATTACGTGGTCAGGTTCGTCAATTGAAGCAAGGTTGTACGCTGAAGATCCATCGAATGATTTTTTACCTGCTACAGGAACTTTGATTGCTTACCAAGCTGATGAAAATATTGATGCAAGATGGGATACTGGAATAGAGGAAGGGTCCGTAGTTGGAACTGATTTTGATCCTATGTTGGCAAAAGTTATATCCAAAGGGAAAACAAGAACTGATGCAGCAAACAAACTTGCTTTAGCATTGGAGAATTTACATATAGGAGGAGTGACAACTAACAGAGACTTCTTAGTTGCATCATTGAGAACAAAACATTTCCTAGCTGGAAAAACCACTTCCGATTTCATTGAAAAGGCAAAACCTGAGAGAGCGGTAAAACTCGAAGGAGATATATTGGAGAACGCTAGCTGTGCTGCTGCTCTTTGGATGCAAGGTAAAAATAGAAGTGAGGCTAAAGTTTTACAAGGAATGCCTTCAGGATGGAGAAATTCTAGATTGCCAAAACAAAAGTTGAGTCTCAAGTACTTAGAAAAGGAGATTGAAGTGAGCTATAAATCAAACAGAGATGGCTCATTTCACATAAATGAAAATACATCAGCAAGGATCTTTGATTGGTCTTCTAAAGGTATTGATATAGAAGTGAATGGCTTTAGATTTTACTCAAAAGTAACTCAAGATGATGATCAATTAGTAGTTCATGGTCCATGGGGGGATGCTCTGTTCAAATTACTCCCAAGATTCATTTTGCCAGGTTTGGAACAACAAGCTGGAGGCTTGGTTGCTCCAATGCCTGGAAAAGTCATTGATTTGAAAGTTAAAGTTGGATCTAAAGTAAAAAAAGGAGATACCTTGGTGATATTGGAAGCTATGAAAATGGAGCATCAGGTCAAGGCTTCTGATGATGGAAAAGTGACGAAGGTTTTAGTTAAGAAAGATGACCAGCTTGAAAATGGAGCTGTGTTAATGGTCATTGATAAATAATGAATACTTCTAAAGATAAAATAATTATAGGAAATTGCAGTGGGTTTTATGGTGATAGACTTTCTGCGGCTAAAGATATGGTTGATGGAGGTCCAATTGATGTCCTAACCGGAGACTATTTAGCTGAACTCACCATGACTATTCTCTACAACCAACGAATGCAACGAGGTGATGACCAGGGTTACGTAGGGACATTCCTAAAACAATTTAGAGATGTTGCAAAGACATGCCAAGAGAAAGATATCAAGATAGTAACCAATGCAGGAGGTCTCAATCCATCTTCCATGGCAAAACAAATCGAAGAGATAACAGCAGAACTGAATCTAGATCTTAAAGTAGCATATATTGACGGTGATGATCTCATCCCTAGATTTGAGGAGCTTAAAGCTGCAAATGAACCCCTAAATAATATTGAAAAAGGTATATCGCTTCATGATTATGAAAAGAAACCTCTTACTGCAAATGCTTATTTTGGCGCGTGGGGAATTAAAGAGGCTCTAGATGCGGGAGCAGATGTTGTAGTTTGTCCACGTGTGACTGATGCAGCGGTGGTAATAGGACCAGCTGCATGGAAATACAATTGGTCTAGAGATAATTATGATGCTTTAGCCGGTGCCCTTGCCGCTGGACATATTATTGAATGTGGTGCGCAAGCAACTGGAGGAAATTATTCTTTTTTTCAAGAGGTGCCCTCCTTCTTTAATATTGGATATCCTATCGCTGAAATTTATGAAGATGGAAGTTTCACGATTACAAAACATCCTGATACAGGTGGATTAGTATCTATTGGAACAGTAACCGCTCAGTTACTATACGAAATTGGTTCGCCAGCTTATATAAATCCTGACGTAATAGGTCACTTTGATACACTCAAGATGAAACAAGAAGCTGAAGATCGAGTTTTTGTAAGTGGTTGTCGTGGCTCTAGTGCACCCAAAACTCACAAAGTTTGCGTAAATCTTGCTGGTGGTTTTAGAAATGGAACAGAAATACTTTTGACTGGTATAGACATTGAGGAAAAGGCTAAGCTAGTCACCGATCTCATTTTTGAAAATGTCGGGGGTAAAGAACAATTTGATCATGTGGATGTTCAACTAATCCGAACTGATCATCAAAATCCTAATTCTAATGAGGAAGCACAAGCATCTCTTAGGATTTCAGTAATGTCTCAAAATCCTGACCTTGTAGGGCGACTGTTTAGCGCAAAAATAGTTGAACTTGGCTTAGCAAGCATACCTGGCTATACAGGCAGATCTGGCATCCCATCAGGACCTTATATTCAGTACTGGCCTGCACTTATTGATAGTAAATTTATAAAAGAAAAAGTACATATAGACGGAAAAACTATAGAGATTGAACCAACAAGTCAGATGGATTTTGAGGAAATATATTATCAAAAAGAGCAGTATCAAAATGTTTTACCAAATTTTGAAAAGACCTCCAAAATAAAATTTGGACAATTATACGGTACCCGTTCAGGTGATAAAGGTGGCTGTGCTAATCTGGGTGTCTGGGCCAAGAATGAAGATACCTATGCCTATCTTTATGACTTCCTGACAGTGGATAAACTTAAGGAGCTTTTGCCTGACCTTAAAGAATTCAAAATAGAAAGGTATGAACTTCCTAATATCCTTTCATTGAATTTTTATGTTCATGATATTCTTCAAGATGGTGTTTCTTCCTCCACTAGATTGGATGGTCAAGCAAAATCCTTGGGAGAATATCTTAGAGCTAAGGATATTGAAGTGCCTGATTTCTTAATTAACTAATTATGACTATGAATGAAAATTTATCTCTTGAAGGTCTTACTTTTCAAGCAACAAAAGTAGATATAAATAATAATGTTTTAACTATTACACTCAATAGACCAGAAAAAAAGAATGCTTTAAACAATGTTATGTCAAACGAAATTTGCTACGCACTCAGTTATGCAAAGCAAGAGAGGGATATTAGAGTTGTTGTTATAGCTGCTGAAGGAGATGTGTTTTGTGCAGGGGCTGACTTGAGAAGAGAAAAAGCTGAATCGAACGTACCAAAACTTGAGGGTTCTGATGATATAAGCTTACTTATTAGACATTTATATAAACCTGTAATTTGTAAAATCCAAGGTTCGGTCCATGCAGGTGCACTTTTGATGGTCACAAACTGCACTCATGCAATAGCAGTAAATGAAGCAAGTTTTTCTGCTCCTGAAATACTTAGAGGTGTATGGCCTCACATGGTTATGGCTGGATTGTTCAGGGTTATGCCCAAAAGGGCAGGATTAGATTTCTGTATGAGAGGCCAAGCAATAGATGCAAGAAAAGCCGAAGAATGGGGATTGATCAATGAATCGGTACCTAAAGATGAGCTTGATGATAGAGTAAATAAGCTGGCATCAGACTTGGCAAGTCTTGCTCCAGGAACTATGCAATTTGGTTTAGAGGCTTATGTAAAACAAGATGGAATGGATTTTGATGATGCACTACCCTATCTAGCAAAAAAAAGTGCAGAAACATTTGCAGGGCCTGATGCTCAAGAGGGTATATCTGCATTTCTTGAAAAAAGAAAACCTAATTGGGACTAGTTTCTGCTTGCCAGATAAATAGCTAAAAGAACAATTAAGCCTCCAATAATTTGTGTTGGGGTAAACATCTCTCCTAGTAGAAGCCAGCCATAGAGAGCTGCAGCTACTGGTTGCATCAAAAGAACTAATGATGATAGGTGGGCAGAAACTCTTGAGATACCTTTAGTGATGAGGCCTTGCGCTATTGTTTGCGAAAATAATGCATAGATAAGAAGTAGGATAAATTCAGGATAACTTATTAACAGTGAACCTGCTTCAATAAAACTTAATGGTAATAAGCAGAGGCTAGTAACGAGAGTCACATAGTATAGGGTCTTTGCTGGCTTAATAACATTAGTCAGGTCCTTGATCGATAAAATATATCCTGCATAGAATACTGCTGCAATTAATGCAAGTGAGTCACCAAAAAAAGCTCTCTCATCACCGGGCTGAACCACCAAAAAAATTCCAAGCATTGCTAAGCATAAGATTGCAATGAATGAAATATTTATTCTGTAACTTAAGAATACCAATCCAAAAACTATCACAAAGACTGGAGCTGTATTTACCATTAGTGTAGAACTCGCCAATGAGGTAAAAGATAGAGACCAGTTCCAAATAGACATATCCAAAGCAAAACATATTCCTCCTAGAAAAATAAAAAAGAAATATCTCTTATCTAAAGTTAAATCGCTTGGTTCTAATCTCTCTTCATACTTCATCCAGATATACAAAAAAGGTAATGCAAGTAAAGCTCTATAGAAAGCTATGAGAGATGGAGAACTGTCACTAATTTTTACAAATATACCCGAGCCTCCTAACATGAAAGCACCTACAAGTAGTAGAAGAATTCCTTTAACCTGTTCTTTTTTTATTTCTTCAGCGTTCAAAATCTTAAGTTATACTTTTAGCATATGAATCAACCAACTTCTAACAATCAAGAAATTATTTCGGTATCAGAAGTTAATAGCCTGGCTAAGGGGATTTTAGAAAGAGATTTATCAAATATTTGGATTCAAGGAGAAATTTCAAGCTTTACTGCCCATAGCTCCGGTCACTGGTACTTTACCATAAAAGATAAAAACTCCTCTTTAAGTTGTGTGATGTTCAAATTTGAAAATCAAAATATTTTATTTGAACCAAAAGTAGGAGATGAACTCATTCTTAATGGCAATGTAGGTATCTATGCTCCAACAGGTAAATACCAATTTAATGTCAAACATATAGAGGTTTTCGGTGAAGGAGCCCTGTTAAAAGCATACGAAGAGCTCAAGAAAAAACTCGAGCATGAAGGTCTTTTTGAGGCTTCTAACAAGAAAGATTTTCCTACAATGCCGAAATCTATTGCTGTTATTACTTCAGAAACAGGAGCTGTTTTAAGAGACATCGTAACTGTCTTGAGAAGAAGATCTCCAACTTTGGTAGTCACCTTAATAGAGTCTCAAGTTCAAGGTAGAGATGCAGATAAATTCATAGTTCAGGCAATCAAAACTGCTAACAAGAGAAAAGATTTTGATTTGATTATTTTAGCAAGAGGCGGTGGTTCAATTGAAGATTTGTGGTGTTTTAATATGGAGTCAGTAGCAAGGGAAATCTTTAAATCTAGGCTTCCTATTGTCAGCGCGATTGGTCATGAGACAGATTTTACTATTAGTGATTTTGTTGCTGATTTAAGAGCCCCTACGCCGTCAGCTGCAGCAGAACTAATTAGTGAAAACCACTTTAATCTCTCTGACTCTTTAGAAAGAATAACAAATGAGATAATCAAAATAATATCGAATAAAATCAATTATATAGGCGATAATGTAAAAAATTTATTAAAACTAATCAGACATCCAGGTGATAAGCTAAGGGAAACTACTCAGCAAATTGATAATTATGAGATGAGAATTAAAAATTCGCTGATGAATCTAATTCTGAAAAAAAGCAAAGATCTAGAGCAAGAGATATCCATCTTAAAATCCTCCTCTCCTCAAATTAAGATACAAGCTAGTAATAATAAGTTAGAAATTATTTCGTCAGCTCTAAGAAATGGAATTAAAGCTAATCTTGAAAAAAAGAAAAAAAGATTTTCTTTAGAGCTAAGCACACTTCAGGCGGTAAGCCCTCTTTCTGTTTTGGCAAGAGGATATTCTATTATTTCAGATGAAGAAGGTCGGATTGTGAGATCTTCAAAAAATTTATCTTTAAACCAAAAGATTAAAGCGAGATTCGGGGAGGGTCAAATAATAGCCAAAGTCACAGAATATGTTGAAGATTAATAGCTTTGTATTTTCACTCTCTTTGATCACAATATCTTGTAGCAGTCTGCCTCTATCTCAGAAAAATTTATCTTGTTCATTTCCTGAATCAAACCCGTATCCTGGAGGTTTGATAAATTTTCCTCTGGTTACAGATGATGAAATAACTGAAAGAGACATAAATACTGATGGCTTGAAAATTTATTTGTGCAATGAACGAAGTGGTAAAAAGAATATCCTGGTCCCCCTCCCCTTAACATTTAAAAATCAAAAAGTAAGTATTTACCTGAAAGGTAAAAAAATAGTCTCTGTAAAGCTAGAAGATAGATTCTATAGAGAATCAAGAATAACAATCCAAAATCAAGAATTTGTTTCTCCTCCAGTTTCCTTTCAAGAAAGATTGAAAAAAGAATATTATCAAGGACAGGAAGCCATAAAAACCTATAGTATTGGGAAACCGAAAAGCATGCGTATGTTGAAACCTGTAGAGGGAATAATCAGTAGCGAGTTTGGAGTCAGAAGATTCATAAATGACGAACCAAGAAATAGGCATATTGGTCTAGATATTGCTGCTGAGGAAGGTACTCCTTTATTTTCTCCTCTTGAAGGAAAAGTTATTCTTATAGGAAATTTCTTCTATAAGGGTAATGTTGTATATGTAGATCACGGCAATGGATTAGTAAGCAGCTTCTCTCATTTGAGCTCTATTGATGTCAAGGAAGGTCAAATGGTTTCATCTCAGGAATTTTTAGGTCGAGTGGGAAGTACTGGGAGAGTTACAGGTCCCCATGTACATTGGGAAGTTTCATTTCTGGGAGTCCCAATTAATCCTGCAATTTTCTTAGCAGAATAGTTAATTTATGTATTTCTCCAGACTTTCTTTTGTCTGAGGACCTATCAAAGTATGTATGAGCTCTCCTTTCGGATTAATAACATATGTTGCAGGTAAACTAGACGGAGAATCCCAACCAAATAGAACCCCAGGATCAGTGATGATACTGGGCACATTAACTCCAAATCTTGATATTTGATCTTGCAGTTCTTTTCCTTCTAATCTATCAAAGTTAAATGCTAGCACCATTACATCTGATTTATTTTCAAGATAAAAACTTTCAAGTTCTGGCATTTCTTTTATGCATGGTGGGCACCAATCGGCCCAGTAGTTTATAACCAGCCATTTTCCAAGAAAATCATCTAGTTTCCCTGAACCGCCCTCAGCAAGTTTATAATCGCCTTCAGAGCATGAACTCAGAACAAAAAGAAGAATTATTAATACAAAAGATTTAATCTTGATATATAGTGCTTGATGCATATTTGTTATAAATGAAAACGCAAATGAATGGATAATTTTACCATCTACCATAATCCAAGGTGTAGTAAATCTAGAAAAACTTTGGAATTACTAAAAGAAAAAGGTATTGACCCTAACATTGTACTTTACTTAGAAAATTCTCTAACAACAGATACCATTTCTAATCTTCTAGCACTCCTTAACATGGAGCCAAGAGAATTATTGAGATCTTCCGAGACTGAGTACAAGGATCTAGGCTTAAAGGATAAAAATATAACAAATGGAAAATTGATTGAAATTATGTCAAAGCATCCAAAGCTAATTGAGAGACCTATTGTTGTGAACAAACAAAGAGCGGTAATAGGCAGGCCCCCAGAAAATATCTTAGAATTAATCAAATAACTTTAAATTAAAGTCTTCAAATAATGAAAAAAACATTTATTCAAAAGTTTAAGGCAAATCCTTTATTTTGGATTTTTTCGGGTGATCTTTTCTTCCTGACCCTTAACCTAATCTTTTTAATAGCCCTCTTAATTACGTTATTTTCTCTTATAAGTTCTTTATTTTCAGATCCATATAAAGATCCAACAGATAAAGTATTGTTAATAAACCCAATTGGCCCAATTGTTGAGCAAGTTCAAGGTTCAGATGATCCTTTTGATAGCTTTAGAGGAGATACACCAAGAGAACTTTACGTTGGAGATTTATTGGAAGTCTTAGAATACGCCTCTTCTGATAATAGAGTAAAAAATCTTTTACTAAGGCTAGATAATATAAGCGGTACTGGACAAACCGTTCTATTCGATGTGGGTCAAGCCTTGCAAAAATTTAAAGATTCAGGAAAAACAATCACAGCAATAGGAGATAATTATTCAAGAAGCAGTTACTATCTTGCTTCATTTGCAGATGAAATCATCATTAATGATCATGGTTATATAGATTTAGATGGATTTGGGAGATCGAGACTATTTTATAAATCATTATTGGATAAGTTAAAAATTGACTTTAATGTATTTAGGGTTGGAACTTTCAAATCAGCTGTCGAACCTTATCTTGGGAATAAGATGTCAGACGAAGCAAAGGAAGCAAATTTAGCTTATCTTAAAGTTCTTTGGGATTCTTGGAAAAATGTTGTAAGTTCAAACCGTAAAATGGAGCCTGAAGAAATACAATATTTCATCGATAATGCTGATAATATTTTCAATGATAAATCCTCCTTTGCTGAAGTTCTTCTTAAAAATAATTTTGTGGACCTTCTTTTGCCTCGTCCGAAAGCTAGAAATTACTTAATTGAAAAATTTGGTGAGTCAGAAGAAGGAAATAACTTCCAGAGTATTTCAGGTTTTGAGTACTTTCAATTAATGAAATCAGAGAAGGAGATGGAATACTCAAACAATAAAATAGCCGTAATCGTTGCTAGAGGCACAATTGTAAATGGTGATCAGCCACCTGGAACCATTGGCGGAGACTCTACATCTCGATTAATCAGAGAGGCTCATGAGAATGAAAACGTGAAAGCAATTGTCCTAAGAGTTGATTCTGGAGGTGGTGGTGTATTTGCTTCTGAACAAATTCGTCAGGAAATTATAGCAGCCAAAGAGAAAGGGCTTAAGATTATCGCCTCAATGGGTAATGTTGCTGCTTCAGGTGGATATTGGATTTCTGCTAATGCTCATGAGATTTGGGCATCTCATAATACTATCACTGGATCAATAGGAATATTTGGTTTATTTCCAACATTTGATAGAGCATTGAATGAGGTAGGGGTGAATAGCGATGGAGTAAGTACATCAAAATTGAATTTATCTGGTGACCCTACTCAACCTCTAAGCGAAGGGCTGTCTAGGATTTTTCAAAACAATATTGAATTTGGCTACAAAAGATTTATTGGACTAGTAAGCGAGACGAGAGGTATGTCTTTGGAGGAAGTAGATAAAATTGCTCAGGGACGTGTATGGGCTGGCTCTACAGCATTGGAACTAGGATTAATAGATAATTTAGGAAATTTAAAATCAGCAATCAATAGAGCTGCAGAACTTGCAGGATTAGAAGATTTTTCAACTTATTATCCTGCACAAGAAGTCAACTGGAGAGAGCAACTGCTGGAAAGATTTTTTAGCTTTCTGCCAAGCTATATAAGAGATAACTATATTTTGAAAAAGTCAGTGAAGGTTTTAAAAGATATAGAAAAATTTAATGATCCAAATGGAGTCTATTTTATTTGTGAGAGTTGTTGAAATTTTCTCTGAGCATTTGACTGACTAAAGAAATATTAATTTTTCTTTTCTTTTTTAATGAATAACTATCTAAATCTCCTAAAAGTCTTAATAAGTCTGTAAGGCTTCTAGATGTGTGATTTAAAATATAATTTATTGTTGAGTCATCTAGCTTTAGGCCTTTTCGAGTAGCAGACTGTTTTATAGCCTCGATTTTTTCTCTTTGACTAATCTCAGGAATTTCTATTCCAGTGAAGTAAGAAAGTCTAGAAATCAAATCTTTTAAACCAATGTCTAAATCTTTTGCAACTACATTTGACGAAATGTAAATCCTTAAATTACTATTCAGTGCACCGTTAATGAGGGAAAAAATCTTATTTTCCCACTCAATTTCATTTGCCATACAATCTATTCTCTCTATTAAAATTACATCCATGGATGATAAATCTTCTAATATCATATGAGACAAAGCTTTTAAATTTTCTAGAGAGAGGTGGAACGTTTTTTTATTTAATTTTCTATATTCTTTATTAATTGCCTTCATCAAATATGATTTCCCTACGCCCTCTTCACCCCATATATAGAACAAGTTAGAAATAGAATCTTCAGTAAATGAATTTTTAATAAACTGCAAAGAATGTTTGTTTGATTCACAAACAATAAATTTATCTAGGCTAATAGAGTCTTCTAACTTTATATTCAGGGAAAGTTGATCGAGATGCTGACTCATAAGAACTGTCTAAATATGGTTTTGCCCTCATTTTTTATATAGGTGGTTAGGCTTAAAATTATAAAAAATATTACTCCCCCCATGGCTATCCATTCGAAATATACTGGTAGCAAGGAGAAAGCTGACTGAGTTAGAACGATGATGAATAGAGCTATTGTCCAACCTGTGTAGTGTTTACCCCACCTATTAGGTAGAGCTTGTTTATTCTCAAAAAGCAAAAGATGTAACATTGCTCCTAAAAGAATTATTCCATCTCTTGATAACATCAAATACACGATCCAAATAGGAAGCTTCCCTGAAAAAGCAAATGCTAAAAGAGTTGCTAAAATAAGGCACTTATCCGCAAGTGGATCTGCGAATTGACCAAACTTACTGAGCCATCCATACCTTCTTGCCAGATAACCATCTAAACCATCTGATAAACCGGCTACCACGAAGAGTATTAGTGCTAGCAGATCATTACTCTGATAAATACAAAAACTGATCGGTACAACCAAGATAAATCTTAGTCCCGTTATAAGGTTGGGTATTGAAGACATGATTTTCAGCCGCTAATGTAATTAAATAAGATTATATCCTCTGTCGCTGAATTTATTTCCTCAAATTTAGCATTCATGTTTAAAAGATTTTTTAAATCTTTCTTTTCACCAAAATGGGATAGGAATAAAGTAATTTTTTTACCTTTGATTGCCTTCAAAGTAACGCTAGTTATCAAAACTTGAGACTTTAGATCCTCCATAGCCAATTCTAAATCTTTAAAAGAATTGACTTCAGTCAGTCCAATATATGAGGAGTTCTTGATACTTTTGTCAACGATCAGAGACTTATCGGCATTAATTTTATCTATAAGCATGTTAATTGCTTCTTTCGGAGGTAATTTTGAAATTACTCGTGATGAAATACACAAAGGATTTTCAACCAATAAACCAAATTCGTTTCTTATTGAACAATACAACCAATTACTTATTTCGTATTTTCTTGATATTTTATTCATAAACTTTTCAGGATGAGATGCGCCTAAAGATCCAAAGGAAGCTATTTCATTCAAATCCATTAATGGAGAAGTTAATAAGGAATTTCTCTTTTCAGACAATTGGCTTAAATCTTGTCTCAGTTTGGAACATGTTGATATTTCTGCATCAGTTTTATACCTTGAATTAAATTTTTCACAAGGAAGAAAAGTTAGTAGAGTTGTTTTTTGTGAAAGCCATAAAGGAAGTTGAGATTCCCCTAAATAACTTCTCAAAGAATCTCCATCAAACACAAAACGCGCTATTAATTTTTCCTCTTGTTTGCTTAAGCTATATTTAGACACATATTTTTGAGGAGATTTCATCATGGCAATGATTGATTTATCGCGAACAACAACTGAATTACCGGTTATATTGATTACTAAAGAAGACAGCGCTTCGGCCATACCTTCCTGAATTGATTTCTGATCTGTCCCATTGATACCTATTTCAACATCATAACTATCCTGTAAAGAGAAAACTTCTTCACATACCGAGGTTTCAATAACCGACATAAACAAGCTTAATAAAATATATTTTTTTAACATAAAGTTTTAACAAGAAGTATGATCTCAAGGTTGTTAAAATAGAATAAAAAATGGTGTAAGTCGATGACAACAAGAGATAAAGATGCAGATTATTCAATGAAAGAACTTAGTAAGAACGGATTAAGTTATAAGGAATCTGGTGTCGATGTAGAGGCTGGTTATGATTTGGTGAAAAATATAAAACCATTTGTCGAAAAAACACTTAGACCTGAAATTCTTTCTAGTTTAGGATCTTTCGCAGCACTTAGTAAAATACCAACTCACATAAGTAATCCAGTTTTAGTGACATGCACTGATGGTGTAGGAACCAAGGTTGAAATTGCAAAAATGTTGAATAATTACTCAACTATCGGAATTGATCTTGTGGCTATGAGCGTAAATGATTTGATCGTTTGCGGAGCTGAACCTCTAGTCTTTCTTGACTATTATGTAACTGATAAATTAAATGTTAAGACAGCTACAGATGTCATCAAAGGTATTGCTAAGGGGTGTGAGCTAGCTAAATGTTCTCTTGCAGGAGGCGAAACAGCTGAACATCCGGGTACTTTCCCAGACGATAGTTTTGATTTAGCAGGATTTTGTATCGGAGTTGTAGATGAAAATGAAATTATTGGACATGAGGGGCCAAAAGTAAATGATGTCCTTATAGGAATTGAGTCATCAGGTTTTCATTCAAATGGTTACTCTCTCATTCGTAAAATCATCGAAGATTTAAAAATCAATCTCAATTCAAAATTTGAAAAGGAAGAAATTGGCAAAATTCTTTTAAAACCAACGCACATATATGTAGATCCAGTCTTGTCACTTAAAAATATAATTAATATTAACTCGATCTCTCATATAACTGGCGGAGGATTTAATGAGAACATTCCTAGAATGTTGTCTGAGAATCAAAAAGCAGTTATCCAACATAATTTCATTGATTGGCCCTCAGGCAAATATTTTGAGTGGTTAATGGATGTGGCAAATATCTCAGTAGAAAATATGCTTTCTACTTTCAATTGTGGAATAGGTTTAATCATTGCTGTAGATGAATCTGATGAAGAAACTGCTCTAAGCCAAATTAATCAAAGTTTTTTTGCTAAAAGAATCGGAAAAATAGAAGAAAGAAAAAACAACGAAAAAGCTATTTTATTTGTCTAAGGAGAATGGAAAAATTTAAATTAGCAGTATTAATCTCAGGAAGTGGAACTAACTTGCAAGCATTAATCAATAAATTTGATTCTGATGAGCGAATAGAAATCTGCTGTGTAATAAGCAATAACGAAGAAGCCTATGGGCTAGAAAGAGCTAGAATTGCAGGAATTAATAATTTATCGATAAGTCATAATAATTTTCCTTCAAGGAAAGAATTTGAAGAGGCGTTGATAAAATCTCTCAGTAAATATAATCCTGATTTGGTTGTACTTGCCGGATTTATGAGAATACTTAGTGAGGTTTTTGTAAACAGATATTCAGATAGATTAGTAAATATACACCCTTCCCTACTACCTAAATACAAAGGTCTTGAAACGCATAAGAGGGTCATTGAGAATAAAGAGAAATACCATGGGGTTACAGTTCATTACGTGGATGAGAGTCTTGATGGAGGTCCAATATGCGCTCAATCAAAGATTAGAGTCCAGACAGATGATCCTGATGATCTTAAAAAAAGTATTCACAAATTAGAATATGAACTTTATCCTAACGTTATTGAAGAGATAGCTAATGGAAAGCTTTTTCTTTCTAATGGAAAAGTTATCAGAAAATAGATATGAAAAGCTTACTAAAGATTTCTCTCTTTCTTATCCTATCCTCGGATTTAATAGCATCTCCAAGTGCCATAAAACCCTCTAAAGCTATTTTGGAAAGCAATGTTGGAGAAATGGAAGTAGAAATGAAACTCTTAGACAATGGCCTTTGGAAGTTAACTTCTTTATTGGATGGTGGATCGATTGTTAGGAGGGAAGAATCAGAGATCTTCGAGTTAATTGAAAATAAAATTAAACCGCTCAATTATTCTTTCAATCAAAGAATACTTTTCAGAAAAAACAAAGCCTCTGCAGATTTTGACTGGGAAAAACTGCAAGTTTCTTTTGTCGAAAATAAAGATAGCGGAGAAGTAGATTTGCTTCCAAATGTCCTCGGGCCAAGCTCTGCTTCACTTCAGCTTAGATTAGATTTTAGAAATCTTAAAAAAAATAATATTCCTCAACAAATTTCTTACAATGTATATTGGAGAGGAACAGTTAAAACAAGGACATATGATGTAAATCCAATAACTGAATCAGTGGAGACTCCTATGGGAGTTTATAAGGCCTATAGAGTAACTAGAAAATTTGATGAAGGAAGTGAAAGGTCTCAAATATTTTGGTTAGCTCCTGAACTAGATTATTCAGTGATTAAGATTTACGACAAAAATGAAAGGGAAGTCGAAATAAAAATTAAAAACTTTGAAGAAATAGGTTAAGCCTTGGGAAGAGTTACGCCGGTTTGACCTTGGTATTTTCCTCCTCGATCTTTATAACTAGTTTCACATTCCTCATCAGATTCAAGGAATAGCATTTGAGCAACACCTTCGTTTGCGTAAATTTTTGCTGGCAAACTTGTTGTATTTGAAAATTCAAGAGTAACATGACCTTCCCATTCTGGTTCCAGGGGGGTCACATTGACGATAATTCCACATCTAGCATAAGTTGATTTGCCCAAACAAATCGTCAAGACATTTCGAGGTATTTTAAAATACTCAATAGTACTTGCGAGTGCAAACGAATTTGGAGGAATGACGCACACATCATTTTTGATGTCGACAAAGCTCTTTTCATCAAAACTTTTAGGGTCTACCGTAGCCGAGTTTATATTTGTAAAAACTTTAAATTCATTAGAACATCTAACATCATATCCATATGAAGAAGTTCCGTAAGATATCAGTTTCCTATTATCCTCTCCAACTCTTATCTGGGCTGGCTCAAATGGGCTAATCATTTCAAACTGATCGGCCATTTTCTTGATCCATTTATCGGACTTTATGCTCATAGTTATTATTTTTAAAATTATTACTTAAGGTATGATACTTTGACTAAATAAAAATACATTAACTTTATCCAATGAAAAAATTCTTATTGTTAGTTGCACTATTTCTTATAAATCAACTGCATCCATATGAAAATAAAATTGATTTATTGTCTCTATATAAAGATTTACATGCCAATCCTGAATTGTCATATCAAGAATTTGAAACCTCTGAGAAGCTTGCAAATCTCCTCGAGTCTATAGGCTATGAAGTAACTCGCAATGTAGGCGGGAATGGTGTTGTAGCTCTTTTAAAAAATGGAAATGGAAAAAATATAATGTTCAGAGCTGATATGGATGGACTTCCTGTGGAAGAAAAAACAGGTGCTAGATATGCCAGTCAAAAGAAAGTTACAAACTTAGACGGCGAGGAAGTCTTTACAATGCATGCCTGCGGACATGATGTACATATGACAGTTCTCATAGGTGTTGCAGAATATCTCTTTGAAAATAAGTCTGAATGGCAAGGCAACTTAATTTTAGTTCTAGAACCAGCAGAAGAAGTAAGTGGTGGAGCTAGAAATATGATTAAGGATGGATTATTCACGCGCTTTCCAAGACCCGACTATAATCTTGCTTTTCATGTAAATGCGGGAATGCCGACTGGAAAAGTAGGTTTTTTACCTGGATGGGCTATGGCAAATGTAGATTCAGTAGATATTACTGTTAAGGGAATTGGCGGACATGGAGCCTATCCTCACACTACAAAAGATCCGATAGTAATAGCAGCAAATATAGTTACTCAGTTACAAACCATTGTGAGTCGTCAAATAGCACCAACTGATCCAGCTGTTGTGACCGTTGGATCCATCCATGGCGGAACGAAACATAATGTAATTCCCAATGAAGTCAAACTGCAATTAACTCTCAGATCCTATACAGATGAAGTAAGAAATGAAACTATCTCTTCCATAAAGAAAATTGTAAAAGGTTCTGCAATCTCTGCAGGCCTATCTGAAGAAAATTATCCTGTTATTGAAATTAAAGATGAATATACCCCCGCAGTATTTAATAATCCTAGTTTGGTTGAAAAAATACAAAAAAGCTTCGTTAAATCATTAGGTGAAAAAAATGTAATTAAAGTTTCTCCAGTCATGGGTGGGGAAGATTTTGGTATGTTTGGAAGGGTCGAACCTATAATACCCACAGCATTATTTTGGCTTGGAGCAGTAAATACAAAGGTATATGAAAAGGCTCAAAAAGAAGATTTAATCCTACCCTCGCTTCACTCAGATCTATTTTTACCCGATGCAG
>ENA-OSEY01000416-OSEY01000416.1-marine-metagenome-genome-assembly--contig:-NODE-416-length-31496-cov-4.746618_pt1 | contig 31496 bp, 27 predicted proteins | sample MGYA00248465_ERZ534230 | MGnify/ENA primary metagenome ERZ534230 (study PRJEB26409, sample SAMN06344110) | marine metagenome | isolation source: Sea water from surface | place: Atlantic Ocean:Southern... | reverse complement strand
TAGAATGGTCTAAACAGAGAAATGCTGTATACATAACTTATAACGGACATAGATTTGACGAAGAGCTGTTTCGCAGGCAATTCTTTTGGAATCTTCTCCCTTTGTACATAACTAATACTCTGGGCGCTTCAAGACTAGATATGCTTAGCACACTCCAGCTTGTTGCAAATTTTTTTCCTGATTCAATTAATCTCCCGCACAAAGAAGATAATGGTATCAGTATGAAACTTACCGATTGGTCTGAAGCAAACTCTATTGAGATAGAAAATGCTCATGATGCATTAGCAGATTGTGTGCAAATGCTTGAACTTGCCAAATTAATCCAAACAAATGCACAGCAAGTCTGGCAAGCTTCTATTAAGGGCGCTACAAAAAATGGTAATCTAGAAATTCTCCAAACTGATCCGTTTGCAATGATTGGTGAAGTTGTAAGAAACAAAACTTTTACATATCCAGTCACTTATTGCGGACAAAATCCAAAGATGAATAATGAAGTTGCTGTCGCCGATCTTTACTTTGACCCTGACCTATTAGACGATTTAACTGATGTAGAATTATTGGAACAAATAAGCAATAGTGGATCGGCAATAAGAAAAGTAAGAATCAATAAGAGTCTTCCAGCCATGGCTTCAACTGCCATACCAAATATAGAAAATTATCTAGATATACCTATAGAACAGCTTGAAGAGCGTGCAAGGAAAATAAGGGAGAATGTAAAATTACAGAATCGAGTGAGTGAATTATTAGCTTCAAATCAAGTTAACTATACAGCACCTAAGTATCTAGAACAGACAGTATATTCTGGATTCCCTTCTGAAGCTGACGATTTGTGGATGGAAAGATTTCATTCCCTTCCATGGGAAGAACGTTCAAAAGTTTTAGATGGTTTTGAAGATACAAGATATAAGGAACTTGCTGAAAGGCTCATTTGTTCTCATTCTCCCGAATTTGCTTCAAATGAGACTTTTGAAAAATACCAAAATTTTTTGAATCAAAGACTATATGATAAGGGCCCTTGGCCTTCGTTAGAGAAAATGATTGATAAAACGCGTTCAATGCTTCTTGATGCTAACGGTGAAAAAAAGGAAATACTTGAAAAACTAGAAATGTGTTTACTGAAGAAAAGTGAACTAAATTAATATTCTTGAACTCTTATCAGAATTGAAAAATATGGATGGTCAATAAAGTTAAAAAAATCTTGATTTAGTTTTGTTTCCTTTTTAATTTCATATAAATCTTTATATTCATATTCATCTTTAACCTCAACAATTACAGGTTCGATAAATCGATTAGGAATTATAAAATTACTTAAATTTCCGAGATTTACTTTAACAGTATTGAAAATAGTATCTACCCAGTAACTATTCTCATCAATTATTTTATCTTCTTCACTTGTGCTTAGATTTAATAGAGTTTGGAAATTTGATAGATTAGGTTTTACTTTTTCATTAACAAGTACTTCTGTCTTTTCAGCTAACCTTATATTTGAATTCAGATGCAAAAATCTTTCTTTGTAAACCTTAAGCTCACCATAAACTTTTTTCCCTTTTTTTTCTGCCTCTAAATAAACAGGTATAGTTGTATCTTTTCTTTCGGATGGTTGGTACCAAGAATTATAGTAAAGAACCCTAAAATCTCTGCTTCTGTCAAGATTATCCTTCATATCCAGAATCTCTTGTTGAAAGGGAATTCTTTCATAAAGATAAGGTAAGACCTTTTTTTGCTGATATTCTTTTTGTTTTTCTTCATTTTCTGAAGTCAAAGAAAGAGTTTTTAAATTTGGTGTAAAAAATTCTTCTCTCACTATAGACTTTGGCGATGGCACTAATTTCGTAGTTTCTTCGCTTAATTCAAATAGATGTTTCGAGAAAACATATTCTTCTAGATCTTTAAATTTTTCTTGAAGATCTATTTCATCAATTGAAAGATTTTGAATTATTAACAAATCAATTTTCAGCAACTCAGCACCTTCAGCTTTTGAGGTGAACTCTTTTGCAAATTCGGCAGGAGTTAGTGAAAATACTAGGACCTTAAAAACAAGGCTAATGAGAAAGCTAAGTAGCATTTTTGGCAATCGCCTCAATTACATTTGTTGTCATTGTTACTTTCTCATCAAGACTTTCGTCATTATAAAAGGAAGTATTTAATTCCTGATTGTGAAAAATAATATTAACTTTTTTTTCTTTTATGTCGATTTTTCTGACTAAATTCTTTTCAGCTACGAGTTTCAGCTCAGCTTGTAAAAAGAAATTCTTCAGCTCATTAGGCAGTAAACCAAATCTATTTATCATTTCCACCTGTATATTTTTGAGATCAGCAGCTGTCTTTGCTAGTGCTATTTTGTTATACATAAGTAATCGAACATTTACATCGGGTAGATAAACTTCAGGTATGAAACTATTTTTATTTAGATTAATCTCAGAATTTAAATCAAGAGATTGAAAATTTAACTCTCCATCTCTAATGAAATTAGAAGCTTTTTTTATCATCCTCGTGTACAACTCCAAACCTATTGATTCGAAAACTCCACTTTGATTTGAACCTAAAATTTCACCAGCACCTCTTATCTCTAAATCCTTCAAAGCTAGAAGAAAGCCAGATGATAAAGAATCGGTACTCATGAGAGCTTCAAATCTTTTATCAGCATTTTTTTTATTAATTATATTTTTTGATCTTAAAAAATAGGCATATGCTTGTTTATTGGCTCTGCCAACTCTTCCTCTAAGTTGATGCAATTGTGAAAGACCAAATTTATCTGAATCTTCTACAATCAATGTGTTTGCATTGGAGACATCTATGCCGCTTTCAATAATGGTTGAACAAACGAGAATGTCTGTTTTACCAGAATTAAAATCAATCATTTTTTCATCGATAATTGAGGGTTTAAGTTGACCGTGTACAACTTCGATTCTCAAGTTTAGGAATTTTTCTTGTAATCTTAATTTCCTATCTTCAATCAAATTGAGATCATTACACAAATAATAAACTTGACCTCCTCTAAGGGTTTCTCTCTGAATAGCCTCATGAATCAAATTTTCGTTATATGAATACGTAAAGGTTTTGATTGGTAAACGATCATCTGGGGCAGTTGCAATAATAGAAAGGTCTTTAAGTTCGCTTAAAGCGAAATTTAAGGATCTAGGTATAGGAGTTGCAGAAAGACTTAGAACTTCAACTTCCTCTTTAAGTGTTTTTATTTTTTCTTTTTGACGAACACCAAACCTATGTTCCTCATCGATGATCAACAAGCCTAAATCATTAAATTCTACTGAGCCTTGAATCAATGCATGAGTCCCGATAACGATGTCAATTTCTCCAGATTTCAACTTATCTAAAATTACTTCCTTTTGTTTGGCGGCAATATTTCTAGAGATTGACGCAACGTTAATTCCTGTATCTTTGAATCTTTGCAAGAAACTTTCCAGATGTTGAGAAGTTAACAGTGTTGTCGGAACCAAAACGCATGTTTGTTTATTATTGAGTGCCGCTACGAAAGCAGCTCTGAGAGCAACCTCAGTTTTTCCAAATCCTACCTCACCACAGACGAGTCTATCCATAGCTTTATTTGAGCGCATATCATTGAGAACCTCATCGATGGTACGTTTTGATCAAATGTTTCTTGGTAAGGGAATTGTTTTATAAAATTCTGATAATCTTCCTCATCTATTTCATATGAATATCCTGTCTTAAGATTCCTTTTTGCTTGAACTTCAAGTAATTCAGCTGCTGTATCAAAAGTTTGTTTTAGTGCTTTTTCTTTTTTCTTTTTCCATCGTTTGGAGTTGAGAGAATCAATTGCTTTATCTTCTGGCCCATAATACTTAGACACAAGATCCATATTTTCTATTGGAACAAAAACTTTACTATCATCAAGATATTCAATTTCTAGACAATCACTTAAGCCAACAAATGTATCTAATTGCCTCAGTCCTTTAAATCTCCCTATGCCGTGACTTAAATGGACAACCAGATCATCTTCATCGGGTAATTTTTTAGTCGAGAGATCTGCTCTTTCATTCCTCTTCAAGTCTTCCTTAAGATCAATATCATCTATCGTCTCTGAAACATCAGTAGAAAATTCTGTAGCATCAGCTAAAAAACTTTTTATCTCAGCAAAATTTAAGTAAAGCTGATCTGGTCTTAGTAAAGGTCGTCGTTGATCATAGCGATATTCTTCATACCTTGTATCGACCAATTTAGAAAATTCATTCGCTTTTTCTTCAATTCCATCTTGAATGAATATTCCTTCAACACCTTTTAAATAGGGAAGAAAACTAGTTTTTTTACCAAAAAATAATGGGTAATAAATTTCAGATCCTTCAGCATGTTTGAGCTTCATAGTCTTTGAGAAAATTTCCGAGTCTTCTTCAAATGTATCAAAATTCCTTCTCCACTCCATTTTAAAAATATCAGAAGATTTTTGATTTAAAGGGTATTCATAAGAAGGTAAAAAATTAATAAGGTTAACCTTTTCGTGGGTTATTTGTGATTCAGGATTAAATGTTCTTAACGTCTCTATTTTTTGATCGAAATATTCAACTCTTACTGGGGAAGAATAACTTGTCAGGTATATGTCCATCACTGAGCCACGAACTGCAAATTGACCTGGTATCTCAACAAAATCCTCCCTTACATAACCATTTTCTTTCAGTTCCATAGTAATACTCACTGGATCAAACGGTTTACCAACTTCAAGTTTATTTAACGGACTTAAGTGCATTGGATCAGGAACAGGAGACATAAGTGTTGAAATTGATGCTACTAAAGTAATCTCATTTTCTTCCAGAAAAGAGGACAAGCAAGATATTCTTTTAGCCCTAGTAGTTGGTGCCATTGAGAAGAAATCAAATGGAAGTAACTCAGAGTTCTCTAACAGTAATGCTCTGGAATAATCTTTGACTAATGAAAATAATTTTCTAGATGAATTTACATCTTTAGTGATAATTATATTTTTTTTGGCTGCACTCAACCCCAGATTTTCAATATCTGTAGATGAAGTGATTATTTTTACCACTTAATTTTTTTGATTTTTCCTAAAAAAAAAGAAAATTATATATGGAAGTGTATAATTTGCGTTTTTTAACTTTAGATAAACAATATGGATTTAAAATTTTCTGATTCAGATATAACTTTCAGACAAGAAGTTATTGATTTTTTAGCTGCAGAATACCCAAGCGATATAAAAGAAAAGCAAGATAAAAGAATACCTTTAGATAAGGATGAAATAGTTAGGTGGCAAAAGATTCTCAATGAGAAGGGCTGGTTTACCATAAATTGGCCTGTTCAGTATTCGGGTCAAGAAGAATTATCTGTTACTCAAAAATATATCCTCCAAGAAGAACTGGCTAAAGCGAACACTCCAACAACTATTCCTTTTGGGGTAGGCATGTGCGCACCAGTCCTTTATTCATTCGGAACAGAAGAGCAAAAACAAAAATTTTTACCTTCTATCCAAAACAGTGATGTTTGGTGGTGTCAAGGTTACTCAGAGCCAGGTTCTGGCTCAGATTTGGCTTCTTTGAAGACTAAAGCAGAATTAAAGGATAATAAATATATTGTCAACGGAACAAAGACATGGACTACATTAGCTCAACATGCTGACTGGATTTTTTGTCTTGTTAGAACCGAAACTACAGATATCAAACAAGAAGGTATAAGTTTCTTACTTATTGACATGAAAACGCCTGGTATTGAAGTAAAGCCAATAATCACAATCGATGGATCTCACGAAGTAAACATGGTTTATTTCGATAATGTTGAAGTTCCTGTTGAGAATCTTGTTGGAGAAGAGGGTCAAGGATGGAATATAGCAAAGTTTCTTCTTGCTCATGAGCGCAGTGGTATAGCCGGAATAGCAGCTCTAAAAAGGGAACTTGGTAAACTCAAGGAATTATCTTCAGAAATTGCACTTGGTGATGGGACTCTATTGGAGGATACCCAATTTAGAAACAAAATTGAAGAAACGGAGATAGAATTAACGGCAACAGAGTACACGGAGCTAAGAACTTTGGCTGCAATGTCTCAAGGCGGATCTCCTGGTGCAGAATCTTCTATTCTTAAAATTAAAGGAACAGAATTACAACAAACAATTTCTGAGTTGTTCGTAGAAATGCTAGGTTACTATGCTCATCCTTTTTATGACGAAACTGAATTAGGCTCTAATGATACTGTTGGACCTGACTATGCAGCTCCAGTAATGCCTCATTATCTGAATTATAGAAAAGTCAGTATTTATGGTGGCAGCAATGAGATACAAAGAAACGTTATATCGAAAGCAATATTGGGGTTATAGGAATGGATTTTACATTTAACGAAGAACAAACTCTTATCCAAGATCAGGTTGATCAATTTATTCAAAAGGAATATGACTGGGAAAGACGACAAAGTCTTTCCAATTCTGAGCTAGGATATGGAGATGATAACTGGAAAAAATTTGCAGATTTAGGCTGGTTAGGTATAAGTGTCTCTGAAGAGAGCGGGGGATTTGGCGGTTCTGCCATTGAATCAATGCTTATCATGGAAGCGTTTGGGAAAGGTTTGGTTGTCGAACCCTTTTTAGAAACAATCATTATGGCTGGAGCTATCATTGATGACCACGGAACAGAAGAACAAAAAAATGAAATTCTAGAACCAACAATTTCAGGCGAAATGCAATTAGCATTGGCTTATGCAGAACCTCAGAGTAGATTTAATCTTGAAGATGTTGTGACTGAAGCAAAAGCTGATGGAGATGAATATATCTTGAATGGTTATAAATCTGTCGTTATGAACGGACCAGCATCAAATAAATTAATCATTTCTGCTCGAACATCTGGCTCCCAATTTGATAAGTCTGGAATATCTTTATTTGTAGTTAATTCAGATACTGATGGTTTAAATAAAACTAATTATAAAACTGTCGATGGAAGAAGAGCCTCAGACATTACGCTAGAAAATGTAAAGATTTCAAAATCAAATCTTATTGGGGAAGTTGACAAAGGTTTTGATATTCTAGACTCGGCTATTGATAAATCAATCTTAGCAATCTCTGCAGAAGCCGTTGGTGCTATGGAGGTTCTCTACAAGACAACAGTTGAATATTGTAAAACTCGTGAACAATTTGGAACTGCTATTGGAAAATTTCAGGTTCTCCAGCATAGGATGGTTGATATGTTCATGGAATATGAGCAGTGTAAGTCACTTCTATACATGGCAACAATGAAGTTTGAAGAAGGGTCTCAAGATGCTAAAAAAGCTATTTCTGGATTGAAGTATCAAGTTGGTAAGGCTGGCAAATATATTGGTCAGCAAGCAGTCCAACTCCATGGAGGTATGGGAGTCACTGATGAATTGAACGTAGGTCATTATTTTAAGAGACTTACCACCGTGGGAACAATTTTTGGAAATACTGATTATCATTTAAAAAAATATTCAAGCCTTTAAATGACAAAACAGCAGCCTGATAAAAGAATCCGCCCGGATTTACCAAAAGATCCCTTTGGGGATTTCCAATATAGACAGGCTCTTGCAGAAGAAATGTTACCAATGATTGGTCGCATTTATAGAGATAATGTGCACCTTTTACTTTATGGCAAACCATTAGTGAACCTTTCAGTTTCCGAAATTATGAATGCTCATAGATTTGTCAGAGAAACAGAAAATAATGAGCTTAGTGAATTTGAAACTTACCAAGTAATTACATCATTAAGTGAGTTGGAACTTGGTCCTGCCGAAGTTGATGTAGGGATAATAGCTGCAGCTTTTCTTTTTGATGATAAAGGTCAAAAAATAGAAGACTTTGTAAGAAATTCTGTTGAGGATTTAATTGGTAAAAAAGGATCTATTTTAGAGGTTGCTCAAGATGTAGTGCTCTATGGTTTTGGTCGAATAGGTAGGTTGCTAACCCGAATGTTGATTGAAGACTCGGGTGGAGGAGATAATCTTAGACTTAGAGCAATCGTAGTTAGAAAGGCTGTTGAGGATGATTTAATTAAAAGAGCGAACTTAATGAGGACTGACTCAGTTCATGGACCATTTAAAGGAACTGTTCGAGTAATTGAAGATGAAGATAAACTCATAATCAACGGTAATGAAATAAAAATAATATATGCAAACAGCCCCTCAGATATTGATTACACTAAATATGGAATCGACAAAGCTCTCTTAATCGACAATACTGGAGTTTGGAGAGATAAAGCTGGCCTTGGAACACACTTAAATTGCAAAGGTATATCAAAAGTTCTATTGACTGCACCTGCAAAAGATGGAATCAAAAATATAGTTCATGGTATCAATAATAACATCATGGAAAATGATGAATTATTAGGTGCCGCTTCATGCACAACCAATGCAATAGTCCCAACACTTAAAGTTTTAAACGATGAATTTGATATTCAATCTGGGCATATTGAAAGTGTCCATTCCTATACTAATGATCAAAACTTAATAGATAATTTCCACAAGAAAGTGCGACGCGGAAGAAGTGCAGCATTAAATATGGTGATTACTGAAACTGGCGCCGGTAAAGCCGTAGGACAAGTTCTTCCTGAATTGAAGGGCAAGCTAACTGCAAATGCAGTTAGAGTTCCTACACCAAATGTATCTTTAGCTATTATTAATCTTCGTTTCGCAAAAGATATCACCTTAGAAGAATTGAATGATTTCCTGAGACAAAAAGCTTTTCATTCTGATCTAAAAGAGCAGATTGGTTTTACCAATTCTCCGGAAGTAGTTTCAACTGATTTTGTTGGCGATCGACATGCAGGCATCATTGATTCTGCTGCAACTATTGTAAATGGAAATAAATGTGTTCTTTACGTGTGGTATGACAATGAATTTGGTTATACGGCTCAACTTCTTGGATTAGCAAAAGAAATGGTTGGTTTGACTTATCAAAGATATCCAAATTTTAGCGAATCAACCTAGTAAATTAGACATCAGAACATTATAATACGCTCGCGCTCTGAGGGTAATTTCCCCATTTTTCATTTAGGGAATGATAGAAATAAAAAAAGGTTTAGATATACCCATTGACGGTTCTCCAACCGAAGACATAATTGACTCCAAAAATAGCCGTTCGGTTGCTCTTTTGGGAAATGACTATGTCGGGATGAAGCCTACAATGCTCGTCGAGGAAGGGGATATTGTGAAGTTGGGTCAACCACTCTTTGAGGACAAAAAGAATCCTGGTGTTTTATTCACTTCTCCAGCTTGGAAAAGTAGAATCAATTAATAGAGGTGAGAGAAGAATACTACAGTCTGTTGTTATAGAAATTGGAAGAGAAGAGGAAGCTATTGAATTTAATAAATATTCTTATGAAGAACTAGATTCAGTTTCCTCAGAGGAAATAAGAGCTCAGTTAATCTCCTCCGGTATGTGGACCTCATTTAGAACTAGACCTTACAGTAAAATACCTGCTATTGACTCAAAGCCTTCTAATATTTTTGTTTCTATCCTGGATACAAATCCTTTAAGTCCGAATCCAGAAACAATAATTGATCTTGATAGAGACAGCTTTTTATTAGGTCTCCATGTGATCAAAAACCTTATCACTTGCCCAATTCATGTTTGCTCTGGTGAAAATTCTTCTATAGAAATTCAATCAGATGATCGAATTATTTTGCATGAATTTAGCGGGCCTCATCCAGCTGGACTTGTCGGTACTCAGATGCATTACATATCGCCTGCTAGCCCTTCTAACGTAAACTGGACTATCGGGTATCAAGACATCATATCAATTGGTAAGCTTTTTAATACTGGTAAACTTGATGTTCAGAGAATTGTCTCATTGGCTGGACCGCAAGTTAATAAACCATCCTATGTAAAAACAAGAGTTGGGGCTTGTACTGATGAATTAACGGCAGGGGAACTCACACCCAGAGAAAACAGAATTATTTCTGGCTCAGTAATATCCGGCAGGGAAGCTATTGGTCCCCATGCTTATCTCGGTCGTTATCATAATCAAATTTCAGTTGTAGCAGAGCCAAATTCAAAAGATCGTGAATTTATGAATTGGTTAACACCAGGTTCAAGGAAATTTTCTAAGATTCCACTATTTTTATCTTCTTTATTTCCGAAGAAAATATTCAAATTCAAGGCGTTAATGAATGGCTCTGATCGACCCATTGTCCCGATAGGTGTATATGAAGAGGTTTTACCTTATAACATTCTTGCAGCGATGCTTTTAAGAAACATAGTTTTAATGGACACTGAAAAAATTCAAGCACTAGGGGGACTAGAACTTGACGAAGAGGATTTATCTCTCTGTAGTTTTGTCTGTCCCGGTAAATATGATTTCGGATCTCTACTAAGAGCTGGATTAACTAAAATTGAGGTCGAAGGATAAATGAAACCACTCAGAAAATTTTTTGATACTCATAAACCGAAATTTACAACCGGTGGTGCTTTAGAAAAGTATTTTCCTATCTATGATGTTTTTGAAAATCTATTTTATTCTTCAGATAAAAGAACTTTTGGCGCTGTTCATATTAGAGACAGTATAGATCTTCAAAAAGTTATGGTAGTTGTTTGGATGGCAACATTCCCTGCAATGTTCTATGGAATGTACAACCTAGGTTTTCAGTCTTTATCAGCCTTTCAAGAAATTGGGTCAATTAACAAAGATGATTGGCACTTCATATTTATAGATTTACTTTGTAATTATGATCCTAAAAGTATTTGGGATTGCATTTGGTTTGGTGCTTGCTATTTTATCCCAATTTATCTTGTTACGTTCATAGTTGGAATAGCTTGGGAAGTAATTTTTGCAATAGTAAGAGGGCATGAAATAAATGAAGGTGCTTTCGTTACTACAGTCCTTTTTGCACTCTGTTGTCCTCCAGATGCACCTCTGTGGCAAGTAGCTCTGGGTATTAGTTTTGGAATTGTTGTTGCTAAAGAGATATTTGGAGGTACTGGTAAAAATTTCTTAAATCCTGCTTTAGCTGGTAGAGCTTTCTTGTATTTTGCTTATCCTGTTGATTGGTCAGGAGATTCAGTGTGGGTTGCTGTTGATGGCTATAGTTCACCAACTATACTTGGAATAGGTGCACAAGAAGGTTTAAATGGTATTCAAGCCCAATATTCTTGGTTTGATGCTTTTTTAGGATCTATTCCAGGATCAATCGGTGAAACATCTACACTTTTCATATTAATTGGACTGATAATTTTGCTTTATACAAGAGTGGCTTCATGGAGAGTTATCGCTGGTGTATTGCTAGGAACTTTTGTTACATCTGAATTATTCAACTTCATAGGTTCGGATACTAATCCAATGTTTTCTTTACCTTTTCATTGGCATCTTGTGATTGGTGGTTTTGCATTTGGGTTGACTTTTATGGCGGTTGAACCTGTCTCTGGTTCACATACGAATCTAGGAAGATGGTATTACGGTATCTTGATTGGAATAATGGTAGTCTTAATAAGAGTTGTTAATCCTGCTTATCCTGAAGGAATGATGTTAGCAATTCTTTTTGCAAACTTATTTGCCCCATTAATTGATCATTTCGTCCAAGAAAGAAATATTAAACAAAGATTAAAGCGAGTAGCGTAATGAATAATAACGATACCATTAAAAAAACATTAATTGTAGCAGTCTCACTTTGTCTTGTATGTTCAGCTTTGATATCGTTTTCTGCTGTTGAGCTTAGAGACCGGCAAGAGGCTAATAAAACTTTAGATAAACAAAGCAAGATTTTGTCTGCTGCAGGACTTCTTGATGAATCAAGCGATATTGCAAAGCAATTTGAGTCAATAGATGCAAGAATTGTCAATTTAGATACTGGAAAATTTGATGCAACTATCAAACTCGAAGATTATGATGAGGGTGCCTTTTCCAGAAATCCAGCAACTTCTATCGAACTCCCATCTAAGACTGATATTGCTCTAATTAAAAGAAGAGAAAACTTTCAAACTGTTTATCTCCATTATGATCAAAATGCACTAAATGCTGTCATTCTCCCTGTTAGAGGTTATGGCCTGTGGGGTACCATGAAAGGCTATTTAGCTCTTGAACCAGATTTAGAAACAATTATCGGATTGGAATTTTTTGAGCACATAGAAACACCCGGCCTTGGTGGGGAAATTGATAATCCAAGATGGAAAGCCATATGGAAAGGTAAAGAAATATTCTCAGAGACTGGAGAAGTATTAATATCGGTCATAAAAGGTGCAGTAGACAAATCATCTGAAGATTCAAAATATCAAGTCGATGGCTTATCTGGCGCGACTATTACAAGTAATGGTGTTACCAACTTACTTTCTTTCTGGTTGGGTGATATGGGGTATGGACCACTAATATCTCAGTTAAAAGAAGAGGTGTTAAGAGATGTCTAAAGTAAAAGAGGTTCTTTTAAATCCTATCTTCAATGATAATCCAATAGCCCTACAAATATTAGGTATATGTTCAGCACTTGCTGTCACAGGTAATTTGTACATAACCTTGATTATGTGTGTAGCACTAACCACAGTCGTTACTTTGTCGAATCTTTTTGTTTCTCTTATAAGAAACCAAATTCCTACTAATATTAGAATTATTGTTCAGATATCAATTATCGCAACACTCGTGATGTTAGTAGATGAAGTCTTACAGGCTTTTGATTATGAGAGTAGTAAAACACTTTCCGTTTTTGTGGGTCTTATAGTCACAAATTGTATCGTTATGGGTAGAGCCGAAGCTTTTGCAATGAAGAATGGACCTTTAATGAGCGCAATTGATGGTTTTGGAAATGGACTTGGTTATAGCGTGATACTTATCGTCATTGCAATAATAAGAGAGTTTGTGGGTGCTGGAACTTTTTATGGAATCGAGATAATGCCTCTCACTACAAATGGTGGCTGGTATATGGCTAATAATTTCTTTTTAACACCAGCTAGTTCATTTTTCATAATCGGATTTACTATATGGGCTTTGAGACAATGGAAGACTGATCAGATTGAAGAACCTGAATTCAAAATTTCAAAAAATAGCTTGGAGGCTGAAAAGAGGACTGTCTAATGTTAGAAGCGTACCTAAGCATGTTTATAAAAGCTGTATTTATTGAAAATATAGCTATAAATTTCTTTCTTGGAATGTGCACTTTCCTGGCAATATCCAAGCGTATTCAGCCTGCAATCGGACTTGGAATTGCAGTAATAGTGGTCTTAGGTCTCGCAGTTCCTATTAACAACCTAATTTTCAATTTTTTCCTAAAAGAGGATGCACTATTCCCAGGATCAGATTTACATTTTGTTGGGCTGATTTGTTACATAGGAATAATTGCTGCGTTAGTTCAAATCTTAGAAATGTTTTTAGATCGTTATATACCCGCACTTTACAACGCATTGGGTGTCTTTTTGCCTTTAATTACCGTGAACTGTGCTATTTTAGGGGGAGTCCTTTTCTCTATTGAGAGAAATTTAGCGTTTACAGAAAGCATCGTTTATGGATTGGGTGCTGGTACCGGATGGGCCTTAGCTATAGTTGCTCTTGCTGGTATAACAGAAAGATTAAAATATGCAGATATACCCGAAGGTCTTCAAGGCCTTGGAATAACTTTCATAACTGTCGGATTGATGTGTTTTGGTTTTTTATCATTTGGAGGAATTTCTTTATAAATTATGAATTTTTTACAGAATGAAATTGTCTTAGGTGTATTAGTTTTCACACTTGCAGTTAATATGATGGTGTTCATCATCTTAGGGGCAAGAAAATTACTTGTTTCATCTGGGAGTGTAAATATATCTATGAACGAAGCAGCTAAATCTGTGGAAGTCGAGGCAGGAGGCAAACTTCTACAAACTTTAGCATCACAAAATCTATTCCTGTCATCTGCCTGTGGTGGTGGAGGTACATGTGCTCAATGCAAGTGTCGAGTAGTAAGTGGCGGCGGCTCAATACTACCTACTGAAGAAGCTCACTTCACTAATAAAGAAAAAAATGACGGATGGCGATTATCATGCCAAGTTCCTGTAAAAGACGATATGGAAATAATTGTTCCTGATGAAGTCTTTGGTGCTAGGAAATGGGAATGTGAAGTTATTTCAAATAAAAATGTTGCGACTTTTATTAAAGAACTTGTTCTCAAATTACCTGAGGGAGAAGAGGTTGCCTTTAAAGCAGGTGGTTACGTGCAAATGGAGATACCACCGTATGAATTGGATTACAAGTCTTTTGATATTGAAGAAGAATATCACGGAGATTGGGATAGATTCGGTGTTTGGGAGAACTCCTCTAAGACACTTGAACCAGTTATTAGAGCTTACTCTATGGCCAATTATCCAAATGAAAAAGGAATAATGAAATTCAATATCAGAATTGCTTCACCCCCTCCTGGAACAGATTTTCCTCCAGGAGAAATGAGTTCCTATATTTTTAATTTAAAAGAAGGCGATACTCTGACTATTTTCGGACCTTTTGGAGAATTTTTTGCTGAAGAGACTGATGCTGAGATGGTGTTCATAGGTGGCGGTGCAGGTATGGCGCCAATGAGATCTCATATTTTTGATCAGTTACTGAGATTAAACTCTAAACGAAAAATCACTTTCTTTTATGGAGCTAGAAGCTTAACAGAAATGTTCTACACAGATGAATATGATAAATTAGCAGAAGAACATGAGAATTTTGAATGGCATGTAGCTTTATCTGATCCTTTACCTGAAGATAATTGGGAAGGGCATACAGGCTTCATCCATCAAGTCATCCACGATCAATATCTAAAAGATCATCCTGCTCCAGAAGATTGTGAATATTATATGTGTGGTCCACCTCCAATGATGGCTGCATGTTTTGATATGTTAGATAGTTTAGGTGTTGAACCTGAAGCAATTAAATTTGATGATTTTGGAAGTTAATTGAATCAAAGGATTTTTTTATCTTCTATAGCTCTTGTTTTTGTCATATTCTTAATTTTTAAGAATGATGATATAGCTGAGACTCAGATTTTTAAAGGCAGTATCATGGGTACTGGTTATAGCATTTCTCTTCAATCTGAAGTTTCAAGTCAAAATACACACTTTAAAGCGTTCAACATCCTTCAAAATGTTAACCAGGAAATGTCTACTTATCTAGACGATTCTTTGATTTCAAAGGTAAATAAAGCTGAAGTTGGGATATGGGTAACAGTTTCTCAAGATTTTATAGAAGTTTTAGATTATGCCTTAGCTTTGTGTGAAGAGACTCAAGGTATCTATGACGTTTCTATTGGTAAATTAGTCAATCTGTGGGGGTTTGGCCCTGATGAAGTTTATAAAGAACCTTCTGAGGAAGAGGTATCTTATTTATCGTCTCAAGTTGGCTGTGGTTCAGTTATTCTAGACTCCTCAAACCTTTTAGTTAAAAAAGTTAAAGATATTGAATTAGATTTTTCATCAATAGCGAAGGGGTTTGCTATTGATAAGGTATATAAATTTTTAGAAGAGCAACAGAATATCAAAAGCTTTTTTATTGAGATAGGAGGAGAGATTCGATCAACTTCTTTAAAATCCAATGATCAGCCCTGGAAAGCTGGAATAGTAAATCCATCAGATCAAGATAAGATCATATATACTTTTTTGTCTTCTAGTTTTGATTCTTTTGCCTTGGCAACTTCAGGTGATTATAGAAATATAAGAATCCTTGATGAAAAAGAATTTAGTCATACTATGAATACTTTTTCTGGGTTGCCCTCTAGTTTTTCAAAAAAATCTGTAACTGTTATTTCCGAAAACGCAATGAAGGCTGATGCGCTTGCAACTGCTCTCAATGCCATGAAATTAGAACAGGCTATTAATTATTCTAATAAGGAAGGAATAAAAGCCCTTTTTATTACAGAAATTGAAGGTCAAACTAAATTACTATTTTCTGATGACCTTGAACAAGTTAAAATATAACTATGTTGGAAATGCTCTTAATATTTTTCGTTTTAATGTCTATTATCGGTATTATGTCAGTGGGTGTGCTCTTTGGAAAAAAACCTATAACCGGTTCCTGTGGAGGGCTGGCTGGTTTAGAACCAGGAAGAGAATGTGAGTTGTGTGGAGGAAATCCTTCAAAGTGTGTGGAACAGTAAAATAATTTGTCAAAAAAAAGGGAGCTATTTGCTCCCTTTTCTATTAGTTTTCCTCAAAACTGATTCATTGTATTGTCTTCACCCGCAGCTTTGAGCGCAGCTTCGCCTGCAAAATATTCCTTATGATCGTCTCCCATGTCGGAACCAGCCATATTTTGATGCTTCACACACGCTATACCTTCTCTTATCTCTTTCCTCTGGACACCTGCAACATAACCCAACATACCTTTATCTCCAAAATATTCTTTTGCGAGATTATCCGTTGATAGTGCTGCAGTATGATAAGTAGGAAGGGTAATCAGATGATGGAATATACCGGCTTGTTTTGCGGCATCAGCTTGGAAAGTGCGTATTTTTTCATCTGCTTGGATTGCAAGTTCTGTTTCATCATACTTTTCATCCATCAAATTATCTCTATCGTATGAAGACACGTCCTTACCAGATTCCTCCATGGCATCAAAAACTTGCTGTCTAAAATTTAATGTCCAATTGAAAGAAGGACTATTGTTGTAAACAAGTTTAGCATTTGGCACAACCTTCCTTATTTCATCCATCATTGCACCAATTTGTCCTATATGGGGCTTTTCTGTTTCTATCCAAATCAGATCAGCTCCATTTTGAAGACTTGTTATCGAATCCAAGATGCATCTTGCCTCACCAGTTCCTTCTTTAAATCTATAGAGATTACTTGGTAATCTTTTGGGTCTTACTAATTTTCCATGATAGTTAATTAGGACGTCTCCATGATTCATCTCTTCTTCAGATACCTCTTCAAGATCCAAAAATGAATTATATTGATCACCAAGATCACCAACTTCATGAGTAATGGCAATTCGTTGAGTTAGACCTGCGCCCAAAGAGTCTGTTCTTGCAACAATTACACCATCTTCAACTCCAAGTTCTAGAAATGCATATCGTACAGCATTAATTTTTGCTAGAAAGTCAGCATGAGGAACTGTAACTTTGCCATCCTGGTGTCCACATTGCTTCTCATCTGAGACCTGGTTCTCGATCTGTATACAACAAGCGCCAGCTTCTATCATTTGCTTAGCCATTAAATAAGTCGCTTCTTCATTTCCGAAGCCAGCATCAATATCAGCAATTATTGGAACAATATGGGTTTGAAAATTATCAATTTTCCTCTGAACCTCTTCCTTCTCCTTACCCTCCAAAGAATCCAGTTGTCTAAAGAGATCACCTAGCTCTCTAGCATCAGCTTGTTTTAGGAATGTATATAATTCATTGATCAGAGATGCAACTGTTGTTTTTTCATGCATGGACTGATCTGGTAGAGGACCAAATGCGGATCTCAAAGCCGCAACCATCCATCCGGATAGATAGAGATACTTTTTATCCGTCGTTCCAAAATGTTTTTTTATAGAAATTAGTTTTTGTTGACCTATAAAACCATGCCAGCATCCTAAAGATTGTGTGTACGCTTCTGGATTAGAATCATATTCCTCCATATCCTTTCGCATAATCGCTGCGGTGTATCTAGCTATATCCAATCCAGATTGAAATTGATTTTGAAGTCTCATTCTCGCTGCACTTTCTGCTTGGATGTTTACATTTGAACCATTACCTTGCTTTTTCAGTTCTGTAAGTTCTTGAATTAAATCTTTGTAAGACGCCATAATCCTTCCTTAATGTATTTATGATGTTAAATCTTTATGTGATTTTATGTACCTTTTAAGCTAAAAGATGCGTCAGTTTAACGGTAATTAAACATAAATCAATATACTTTTAGAGATTGGATAATTCTTCAGCAAAACCAGTATAAGTGTGGGGTGTGAGCTCTAATAATCGAGATTTTTCATCTTCAGGAATGTCTAGACTTTTAATTAATTCTAAAAGGTCAGATCTTGTAATTTCCTTACCTCTTGAAATTTTCTTCATTAATTCATAACCATCAGGAATATTATTTTTTCTCAGTACAGTTTGGATTGCCTCTGTTAAGACTTCCCATGCTGCATCTAAGTCTGATGTAAGTTTTTCTTTATTTATCTCTAATTTATTGAGGCCTTTGAGGAGGGAAGTCAATGCCAAATTAATATACCCAAATGAAGAACCTATATTTCTCATTACAGTTGAATCAGTGAGATCCCTTTGCCATCTTGAAACAGTAACAGTATTGCTAATATGGTTAAGAAGTGCATTTGCTAGTCCAAAGTTACCCTCTGCATTTTCGAAATCAATAGGGTTAACTTTATGAGGCATAGTTGAAGATCCTACCTCACCTTTCTTGAGTTTTTGTTTGAAGTACCCTAGAGAAATATAACCCCAAATATCTCTAGACATATCAATAAAAACATTATTCAACTTTACGTAATCACCCAATAACAGAGCTATTGTGTCTTTAGGTTCTATTTGTGTTGTATGACTATTGAAGTCTAGCTTCAAGCTTCTGACAAATTGATTGGATATTTTTTGCCAGTCAATTTCAGGGTAGGCTACCCTGTGAGCATTATAATTTCCAACTGCTCCATTAATTTTTCCAGTCATTGTTCTTTGATCTACTGATAAAGAGATTTTATTTATTCTATGATGAAAATTCGCGAATTCTTTTCCCATAGTAGTTGGAGAAGCACTCTGGCCATGAGTTCTAGATAACATAGAGATTTTTTTATACTTGTTCGCAAGTTGTTTAATTTTTTTGTTCGTTTCATTAATAGCTGCCTTAGTTATTGATTTAGCTTCTTTAATCATTAGCGCATAAGAGAGATTATTAATATCCTCAGATGTGCAAGCAAAATGAATAAATTCTTGATATTTTGATAATTTTTTATGTTTCTTGAACTTTTCCCTGATGAAATACTCGATTGCTTTAACATCATGATTAGTCTTTTTTTCGATGGTTTTAACTCTTTTGGCATCTTTGATATCAAAATTATCAATTAAATCATTAAGATAGAGATAATCTTTAATATCTAACTTTGGTAGTTCTTTTATTTGCGAGTTTTTAGAGAGATGAATAAACCATTTGATTTCTATTGTGTAACGATACTTTATAAGCCCGTATTCACTGGTAATTTCTCTTAATGCTGAAACTGCATTTTCGTATCTTCCATCTAGTGGCGATATTGAAAAGAGACTTTCATGGTTCATAAGCTTATTATAGCTTAATGTCTATAATTACTTGCCTTGAGTCTAAAGTAGATTCAAACTAGACCTAAGTATGAAGGTTATTGTTGTCTTAGCATTTTCAATTATTTCAGTTTTCTTGAATGCCAAGACGGTCGTACATGTTGGTAATCTTTTTGATGTAAAAAGTGGCAACTTACTTCCTGAAATGTCAGTGTTCGTTGAGAATGAATTTATCACTGAGGTCGTAGAAGGATATGTTCCACCTGATCCCGAAGATATTTATATTGATTTAACGGGTTATTATGCTTTTCCGGGTTTAATTGATATGCATGTGCATTTAACTAGCCAAAGCTCTAATAGGGCTTATCTTGAAAATTTCACTCTTAATGCAGCAGACTATGCAATCAGAGCTACAAAAAATGCGGAGAAAACTCTTTTAGCTGGTTTTACAACTGTACGCAATTTAGGTGACTTTGATTCCATAACAATTTCGCTACGAAACGCAATAAATGACAAAATAACTAGAGGCCCCAGAATATATTCCTCAGGAAAAACAATTGCTTCTACAGGAGGTCATGCTGACCCAACTAATTCTCTTAATTTGAAGTTAACTTCAGATCCTGGACCGGCTGAAGGAATTATAAATAATGCAGATGATGCTTATAAGGCAGTAAGACATAGATATAAAGAAGATGCAGATCTAATAAAAATAACTGCTACTGGAGGTGTTTTAAGTAATGCTAAAGATGGACAAAGCCCTCAAATGACAATTAAAGAGATAGAGGCTATCGTTGATGCAGCTAAAGATTATGGATTTAAAGTAGCTGCACATGCACACGGAACTGAAGGTATAAAAAGAGCTGTTCTGGCTGGTGTAGATTCCATTGAACATGGCACCTTAATGGATAGAGAGGGTGCATCTCTGATGCGAGATAACGGTACTTACTATGTTGCAACTCTTCTTGCTGGGAAATGGGTAGCTGATAAAGCACTTATTGAAGATTATTATCCTCCATTTGTTGAAAAAAAGGCATTGGAAATAGGTCCAAGATTACAAGCTACTTTTTCAATGGCTTACCAGTCGGGAGTTAAGATAGCTTTCGGAACTGATAGTGGTGTTTCACCTCATGGTGAGAATGCAAAGGAATTTAAACTTATGGTAGATGCTGGTATGAGCCCAAAGGATGCGATACTGAGTGCAACACTTTTCGCAGCTGATTTATTGGGAGAGAAAGAGAATTTGGGTAGTATTGAACCTGGTAAATATGCTGACATTGTTGCAGTTTCTTCAGATCCATTAGAAGATATTAAAGTTTTAGAAACTATTGATTTTGTTATGAAAGGAGGAGAGGTTATTAAACAACCTTAAAAATTATGAAATTATATGATTCAATTGGACCAAATCCACATGTTGTAAGAATGTTCTTAGCTGAGCTAGGAATAGAAATAGAAAAGGTTGAAGTTGACCTGATGGGGGGTGAAAATAGACAAGAACAACACTTAAATCGTAATCCCTCAGGTCAAATGCCTACACTAGAACTTGATGATGGGAGTTTTCTGGCTGAAATCACTGCTATCTGCGAATATCTTGATGAAATGAATGGACATACTTCTTTGATTGGTAAAACAGCTGAAGAAAGAGCTGAAACAAAAATGTGGGTACGAAGGATTGATTTACAAATAATAGAACCATTAACAAATGGATTTAGATATTCTGAAGGTTACGACCTATTTAAAGATAGACTGCATTTGATACCTCAAGCTGCAGATGATTTAAAAGAAATTGCACAAGAACGTCTTCAATGGCTCGATGGGCAACTTGAAGGAAAAGAATATGTCTGTGGTGACAGGCTTACTCTCGCCGATATTATGCTGTATTGTTTTTTGAATTTTGGTACTACTGTAGGTCAGCCAATAGACCAAAAAAATAAGAATATTGTCTCTTTGTATTCTAAGTTAGATTCCTTAGACAGTGCCTCAGCTTAATGGATCGGGAAGATAGAATTAGGGCATGGCTCACTACAATTTTGGTATTAATAGTGGCTTCCTTATGGATTTTTTCAGCATTTCTTGAATGAAATGGCAGGTTTACATTATTAAATGCTCTGATGACACTTATTACACAGGAATAACAAATAATTTGAACGCCAGAATTGAAGCACATAATTCTGGTAAAGGAGCTAAATACACAAAAAACAGAAGGCCAGTGCATTTGGTGTATAAGGAAGAAGTGCCAACAAAAAGTGAATCTCTTAAGAGAGAAATTAAGATAAAAAAACTTTCACGAAAGAATAAACAACTGCTAATTAATAGCGTCAATCTCTCCTCCACCTAGACACTTCTGGTCTTGATAGATAACTACTGATTGTCCCGGTGTTACTGATCTTTGTGGCTGTTTGAATAATATCTTTAACGATTCCTGATTAATAAATATTTCACATTCTTGATCCTCTTGACGGTATCTTACTTTAGCCGTTCCAAAAAATTTTTTTGGAATCGATTCACTGAAAAGATAAAGATTTTTTGTTGTAAGTTCAGAAGAAAAGAGGAGAGGATGGTTATTACCTTGGACGCACATTAATTTATTATTTTCTAAATCTTTTTTTGCTACATACCAAGGCAAATCTGATGCACCTTTAACGCCACCTATACCAAGACCTTGTCTTTGTCCCAGAGTATAGAAAGCTAACCCTAAATGAGTTCCTATTTTCTCTCCTTTATCGCTGATAATATCTCCAATCTCTCCTTTAAGATATCTTCTTACAAATTCTGGAAATGGTCTTTCTCCAATGAAGCAAATACCGGTGCTATCCTTTTTTTCACTCGTTATTAAATTATTATCTCTTGCTATGTTTCTGACTTCTTTTTTTGTAAGTTGACCTAGAGGGAATAATGTTTTCTTTAAAGTATGATTATCGATTGCGTGTAAAAAATAAGACTGATCTTTTGAATTGTCTAGACCTTTATATAGCTCATTGTTGATATTTTGTGCGTAATGGCCTGTGGCAATAAAGTCAAACTCTTCATGAGAAGCATAATTATAAAATTCTTTAAATTTAATCTCCTTATTGCAAAGGATATCTGGATTCGGTGTTCTGCCTTCCTCTAATTCTTTGATAAAGTAGGAAAATACTCTCTCTTTATATTCTTTGGAGAAGCTTATCTGATTAAGAGGAATTTCTAGTTGTTCAGCAATAAAAACGGCATCCATGAAATCCTCTTTAGCACTACAATATGGGGAACCATCATCATCGTCCCAATTCTTCATAAATAGAGCATGAACATCATAACCTTGTTCTTTCAATAGTAGGGCAGTTACAGAGGAGTCTACGCCACCTGATAAGCCAACTAATACTTTTCCTTTATCCATTTCTCTTAATTAACCTTATTAATCAAATAATATATAATGCAGCTCCATTTTAATTATACAGAGCAATTATGGAATTCGAGCACATTATAGAGCCAGCCAGTGGTTCAAAGATCTCAATAGACTCTTCTGGAAAACTCATAGTTCCAGATAATCCTATAATACCCTTTATAGAGGGAGATGGGATTGGTTCTGACATAACTCCAGCCATGATGAAGGTTGTAGATTCTGCGGTAGAGAAATCTTATGGAAGCAAGAAGAAAATAGAATGGATGGAAATTTATTGTGGCGAGAAATCTACAGTTGTATATGGAGAGGATAATTGGCTTCCACCTGAAACTCTGAGAGCTTTAGAAATATATCTTGTAGGAATTAAAGGTCCTCTTACTACTCCTGTTGGTGGTGGTATAAGATCTTTAAATGTTGCTTTAAGACAAGAGCTAGATCTATATGTTTGCCAGCGTCCAGTCAGATACTTTGATGGTGTACCAAGTCCAGTATTAGCTCCTGAAAAGACAGATATGGTAATTTTTAGAGAGAATTCTGAAGATATATATGCCGGCATAGAATGGGAAGCAGGCTCAGAGGGAGCTGAAAAAGTAATTAAATTCTTGACCGAGGAAATGGGTGTAACAAAGATAAGATTTCTTGAAGAATGTGGTATCGGAGTTAAACCAGTCTCTAAACAAGGTACTGAAAGATTAGTGGATAAAGCGATTCAATACGCTATCGCAAACGATAGAGACTCTGTCACCTTAGTTCATAAGGGTAATATCATGAAATTTACCGAGGGTTCTTTTAAAGACTGGGGATATCAACATGCTGCTAAAAAATATAAAGCTAAAGAACTTGATGGTGGTCCTTGGCATTCTTTAACTAACCCAATCACGGGAAGAGAAATTGTAATAAAAGATGTAATTGCTGATGCATTTCTTCAGCAAATTTTAACTAGGCCAGATGAATACAGTGTCATAGCCACTCTTAACCTCAATGGCGATTATATATCTGATGCATTAGCTGCAGAGGTTGGAGGAATTGGAATAGCTCCTGGAGCTAACTTGGGTGACAAAATTGCACTCTTTGAAGCAACTCACGGAACTGCTCCAAAATATGCTGGACTAGATAAGGTAAATCCAGGTTCTCTGATTCTCTCAGCTGAGATGATGCTCAGATATATGGGATGGATGGAAGCAGCCGATCTCATCATTGAAGGCTTGTCAAAAACAATCAGTCAGAAGACTGTAACTTATGATTTTGAACGACTAATGAGTGGAGCAAGCCTATTAAAGTGTTCTGAATTTGGAGAGGCGATTATCTCCAATATGGATTAATGCTTTTCCTTACTAACAAGAAAGCTCAAGAGGATAGAGATAATAACACTTCAGCAGTTGCTACACTTGAGAAACCTAAGGTAAAAAAACCGCCACTTTATCGTGTTATTCTTCATAACGATGACTATACACCTATGGAATTTGTGGTTTATGTCCTACAAACATTCTTTGGATTTGACGGTGACAGAGCTCAGCAAATTATGCTAGCAGTACATACCCATGGTAAGGGTGTTTGTGGTATCTTTACGAGAGAAGTTGCAGAAACAAAAAGCGCTCAAGTTAATAACTTTGCTAAAGAGAATGGACATCCTCTCCTTAGCGATATAGAGGAAGTTGACGAAGATGATTAATCAAGAATTAGAACAAAACTTAAATACCGCTTTCAAAATTGCGCAAACTCAAAAACATGAGTTTGTTACAGTAGAGCATCTTCTCCTAGCATTATTAGATAATTCCGATGCTATTCAATTACTTTCATCAAACAACATTAACACTGAAAAACTTAGAGTTGAATTGGAAGAATTCATAGGCTCAACAACACCTAAAACCTCAGATGAATCAAAACTTGAAATTCAACCTACTTTAGGTTTTCAGCGAGTAATACAAAGAGCTGTTTTTCATGTCCAATCTTCAGGTAAAGAAGAGGTTAATGGAAGCAATATACTCGTAGCAATATTCAGCGAAAAAGAATCACAAAGTGTTTTTCTTTTGGAACAGTATGGTCTTACAAGACTTGATGCTGTGTCCTATCTCAGTCATGGTAAAAGCGATAAACAAAATAATTCAGAAACCGAAGTAAATGAATCCAACGAGCCTGAATCAAATAATGCTCTAGAACAATACACCACTAATCTAAATAAGGAAGCCTTGGAGGGTAGGGTAGATCCTCTCATCGGGAGAACTAAAGAAATAGAGAGAGTCGTTCAGATTTTAGCTAGAAGAAGTAAAAATAATCCATTACTAGTTGGTGAGTCTGGTGTTGGAAAGACTGCCATTGCAGAAGGCTTAGCAAAGTTAATAACAGAAAATAAAGTTCCTGAATTGATTAAAGATAGTGTTATTTATTCTTTAGATATGGGCGCTCTTTTGGCCGGGACAAAGTATAGAGGAGACTTTGAAGAGAGACTTAAAGCTGTTCTAAATGCATTAGAAGAAGATGCAACAGCGATTCTATTCATTGATGAGATTCATACTATTATTGGTGCAGGTGCTACATCAGGTGGTGTAATGGATGCTTCTAACCTGCTTAAACCTGCCTTAGCTAAACGAGGTCTTCAATTTTTAGGTTCTACAACTTACAAAGAATTTAGAGGTATTTTTGAGAAGGATAGAGCTTTATCAAGAAGATTTCAAAAAGTTGAAGTAACTGAGCCATCAATCGAAGAAACCTTTGATATCCTCAAAGGACTAAAAGATAGATTTGAGGAGCATCATAATATTAGATACACAGATGGCTCATTGAGAGCCGCATCTTCTTTAGCTTCAAAGCATATAAATGATAGATATCTTCCAGACAAAGCAATTGATGTGGTTGATGAAGCAGGAGCTAGACAAAATCTTTTACCATCCTCAAAAAGAAAAAAAACTATCAATGAATTAGATATAGAAAAAATTGTTGCTTCAATAGCCAGAATACCTGAAAAAACAGTCTCCACATCAGACAAAAAATCACTAGAAAAATTAGAAGAAAATTTAAAACGAGTAATCTTTGGACAGGATGAGGCGGTTGAAAAGCTTTCTTCTGCTATCAAGCTCGCAAGGGCTGGATTAAGAGTTGATGAAAAACCAGTTGGCTCTTTCTTATTTTCTGGTCCTACTGGAGTTGGAAAAACAGAAGTGAGTAAGCAATTGGCACAAATAATGGGAATTGAATTTGTGAGATTTGATATGTCTGAGTACATGGAAAGACATACAGTTTCTAGGTTAATAGGAGCACCTCCTGGTTATGTTGGTTATGACCAAGGTGGTTTGCTTACTGAATCCGTCAATAAACATCCGCACTCTGTCATTCTTTTAGATGAGATAGAAAAGGCTCATCCCGAAGTATTCAATATCTTGTTGCAAGTGATGGATCATGGAACCTTGACGGACAATAATGGAAGGAAAGCAGATTTCAGAAATACTATAGTTATAATGACCACTAATACAGGTGCTCAAGATATGAGTAGAGCTAGCATGGGTTTTCAATCCCAAGATCATTCATCTGACGCAACAGAAATGATAAAGAAAACCTTCTCTCCTGAATTCAGAAATAGATTAGATGGAATTATCCAATTCAATCCCCTTCCTACTGAAGTAATAAGAACTGTGGTTGATAAATTTTTGGTTGAGCTTCAGGTTCAATTAGATGTTCAAAAAGTTCAATTAGAAGTTTCAGAAGATGCACGTGACTGGCTTTTAGAAAATGGCTATGACAAAAATATGGGAGCTAGACCAATGCAAAGACTCATTCAAGACACAATAAAGACTGTTTTGGCTGAAGAGATACTATTTGGTAAATTATCAAAAGCTGGTGGCGTTGCCTCAGTTACATTAGTTAATGGAAAAATCAACGTTAATTTAACAGAAAACCCCAACAAGAAAGAAAAGGTCAAACATTGAGATGTTGGCTCATCACATTGACGATATTCAGCTCGTTGACACTCGGGCAGGAGAAGCTTACTAGTGAAAATGCCCCAAAAACTATCTTGTTTTGGAACACAGAACAAAAGCTTGAAGGTTTCGGTAATATAAAGGAAATTCTTCCTACAAGACAAGTATCGAAAAGTCAGAACTTTTATCCATTCCGCTATGACCTACTTGATCTGTCCAATCTTAAGTATAAATTTAAAGGTGAAGAATTTTCCTTAGAAGATTTTATACAAACTTTCAAAATAGCCGGTCTTATAGTAATCCGTGATGGAGTTATTCTTTATGAATCTTACGATTTTGGAAATGACGAGACTACAAAATGGGTATCTTTTTCCGTTACAAAGTCCGTTACATCCATGCTGCTTGGTGCTGCAATCAAAGATGGACACATAAAATCTGTTGAAGATAAAGTTACTATTTATTTACCTCAATTATTAAATAGTAATTACAAAGATGTTTCTATAAAGCAGGTTCTCCAAATGTCCTCAGGTATAGACTGGAATGAAGATTATGAAGATCCATTATCAGATGTAAATATTGCTGGTGCTTTGAATTCTCTTAATCTTTATGAATATCTGAATAATCTCAATAAAAAGTCATCTGCAGGTAATAAGTTTAATTACAACACTGGAGAGACTAATCTTATTGGTGGAATAGTACGAGCTGCCATTGGAGATAATTTATCTAATTATCTTGAGAAAAAAATATGGAAACCATTTGGAATGGAATTCAATGCTTATTGGGTAATAGATACTGATTATGAACAAGAACTGGGTGGATGTTGTTTAAATGCAACTTTAAGAGATTATGCAAGATTAGGAATGTTTGCTATGAATAATGGCAAATTAAATAATGGCGTTGAGATCTTACCGAAAAATTGGATGAAGGATTCAACTACTCCTTCAAGAAATTATTCTTACTATGGTTATCAGTGGTGGTTGGATGGGCCAGCCTATCAATCATTTTATGCTGATGGAGTTTTTGGTCAGTTTATTTGGATTGATCCTGTTAGCAAAACAGTTGTGGCAATGCACGCAGCCAGAGATAGAGCAGATGTAGATTCTTTTGTTGGAGGACATAGATTAAACTTTATGGTGTCCTTAATTGAAGCGATCAAATAATCAATTATCTTTCTCTAAAAATAATTCTGCCTTTTGATAAGTCGTATGGAGTAATTTCAACTTTTACCTTATCTCCAGTTAAAATTCGAATGTAATGCTTTCTCATCTTTCCAGAAATATGAGCTGTCACAACGTGATCATTATCTAATTTAACTCTAAAGGTAGTATTAGGAAGAGTTTCTATTACCTCTCCATCCATTTCTATTAAATCTTGTTTAGCCATATATAATATATTTTCTAACAGATAACTGAATTACTAAAGCAAAACATGAAAGAAAAAGAGTTTAAGTTCAAAACATTATTACTTTTTTTAGCATTGGTAACTATTTTTATTGCTATTGCCGCATATGTTTTAGATAAATACATTTTAGTTTACTGATTGGATAATATTTCTCTCAATCAATTCTTGAATGGCATTATCATCAAATTTACCCCATTCTTTTAAAATCTCTTTTGTATGAGCTCCTAAATGGGGAGGGGGAGTGTAGGAATCTTCATCGGTGTAGGAGAGTTTGATAGGATTACCTGGCATTTTTACTTTTCCACCATCTGGATGTTCAACTTCTACCATCATATTTCTATGAATGATTTGTTCGTCTGATAATGCCTGGCTGAAAGTATTTATGGGTCCACACGGAACTTTAGCTTTATTCAGAGCTTTTATCCAATAATCAGAGGTCTGCGTTGAAAGTATCTTATTGAGTTCTGACTCTATAAATTGCTGATTTTTTAATCTATCGATAGATTTACTAAATCTAGGATCTCTAAGGCTCTCCGTGTTAACTACATCTAGAAGAGCTTCCCAGAATGCATCGGTGATGACCGCTATAACCACAAACCCATCTTTTGTTGTGAAACTATTGTAGGGAACATGAACAAAATGCGCATTTCCAATTGGCTTGGGATCAATGCCTGATAGTGTTTGCATAGTTGCCATGTAGGTCAATAAAGATATTTGAACATCAAGTAAAGACATATCTATATGCTGCCCTTTATTGGTTTTCTCTCTAGAGAGAAGTGCTGAGAGAATTCCAATTACCCCATAAAGGCCTGAGCCCAGATCTCCAATGGGTATACCTGCTCTTGTAGGTGTGTTGGCATCAGGTCCAGTGATAGACATCCCGCCACTGTAAGCTTGAACTATTTGATCATAAGCTGGCCTAGATGAATGTGGACCAGTTTCTCCAAAACCAGTTATTGAGCAAGTAATAATTTTTGGATTGATATTATTGAGAGTTTCAAAGTCGATTTTTAATTTCTTAACAACACCCGCACTAAAGTTATTCAAAACAACATCGGCCGATTTAACCAATTCATAAAAAATCTCCAAACCTATTTCAGATTTTAGATCCAATGAAACGCTTTTTTTATTTCTATTAAGGGTGAGAAAATAAGCACCGAATTCTTTATATGAGTAATTCGGATCTGTTTTTAGTAAACCTCGTGTCATTTCCCCTGTTACTAGAGGTTCAATTTTAACTACTTCTGCTCCTAAATCAGCAATTACCATACCAGCATAAGGTCCTGCCAGCATATGGGTCAAATCAATAACTTTAATTCCATTTAATGGCTTCATGCTGCAATTGTACTACATAGTTAGATACGACTGGTTTGACCCTTATTTGTAACAAAAATTCATATTAGGATTGATACAGTATGACATCATTCTGTTATATTAAATTGTAAATAAGGAGAAATTATGAACACAAATACAGAAGTAAATCATGACAAACTGATGGAGCTATTCGGAGATGTTTTCAATGATGTAGCTGGATCAATAGCAGTAATGATGTCTTATCTTGGTGATCAAACTGGTGTGTATCGAGCAATGGATAAACTCGGACCATCCTCAGTCAAAGATATTGCAGCAGAGTCAAATGTAAATGAAAGATATTTATTAGAATGGCTTTCTTCAAATGCAGGAAGAGGGTATGTAACCTATCATGAAGATAGTGATAAATTCAGTTTAAGCCCAGAACAAGCAGCTGTGTTTGCAAGAGAAAATGAACCAACGTGCATTCAAGGTTTAATGCAAGGAGTTGTAGGACAATTTGTAAAAGAAGATGTTGCAATTGATGTCTTCAAGACTGGACGTGGAAGACCTTGGGGAGAGCATCATGAATGTTGTTTTTGTGGAACTGAAAGATTTTTCCGTCCAGCTTACGCAGGACATTTACTTGATGAATGGATACCTGCAATGACTGGAGTTGAAGAAAAATTAAAAATGGGTGCTAAAGTTGCAGATATTGGTTGTGGTTTAGGCACTTCTTCCATGTTGATGGCAGAACAATATCCAAATTCTACAATTCATGCTTTTGATTTTCATGAGCCTTCAATAGAGGAGGCAAAAAAAAGAGCAGAGGATAAAGGGTTATCCAATCTAGAATTTTTTGTATCAGATGCAGCGGCAATTCCAAATGAATCTTACGATTTGGCTTGTATATTCGATGCTTGGCACGATATGGGTGATCCAGTTGGAATTGCAAAATCTATCAGAGAAACATTAGCTGATGATGGTACTTTTATGGTTGTAGAACCCATGGCATTAGATGGTTTAAAAAATAATATTGATAATAATCCTGGTGCATCAATGTTTTATGGTTTTGGAACGTTAATATGTGTTCCTGCATCTAAAGCTCAACCTGTAGGTCTGGGCCTTGGCCCGCAAGCAGGACCGAAAAAGCTTATGGAACTTCTTTCTGAAGCAGGATTTTCAAGCGTGAGTCTTGCAGCTGAAACAACCAATAATTTAGTTTTTCAAGCAAACAACTGACACTTGAAAAAAGCGACATGTGAATAGAAGATTATTTTTAAAAGCATTAAGCCTATTGATAGGCTCATTAACCTTTAGATTGTCGTCTGAACAAGTAAAGGAACTTGTATCTTTTAATTACGGGGTAGCTAGTGGAGATCCTACAGATAGTCATGTAGTTTTATGGACAAAATTGACTAAGCAGAAGAAAACCAAAGTTAAAGTTTTATGGGAGGTATCCTTAGATAAGAACTTTGAATCTACAATAAATTCAGGTACTTTTTTGGCAAAACCGGAAGATGATTTTACTGTAAAAGTTGATGCAAAAATCCCAAGTAATTTTAACGGGAAAAAAATCTATTACAGATTTGAGTCTGAAGGTATCTTTTCAGATATAGGAATTACTTCGACTTTGCCTATTGAAAATCCTCAAAACTTCAACATAGCTTTTTGCAGTTGTTCTAACTTTCCAGCGGGATACTTTAACGCCTATAAAGAAATGGCAAATGATAAGGATATAGACCTAGTTCTTCATTTGGGCGATTACATATATGAATATAGTAGAGAAGGGTATGCCTCAAAAGATGCTAAAAAAATGGGAAGATTAGTTGACCCTCCAAACGAAATTATATCTTTAGATGACTATAGAAGGAGATACGCAACTTACAGGAGCGACAAAGATTTGCAACTCCTTCATCGCGTAAAACCTATGATAGTTGTCTGGGATGATCATGAGATTACTAATAACACTTGGAAGAATGGTGCACAAAACCATTCCGAGGATGAAGGTTCTTTTGAAGATCGAAAGGCTAATGCCATCAAAGCTTATTATGAATGGATGCCGATAAGAGATAAAAAAGAGAAAGACAAAACTTGGAGAAAATTTAGTGTCGGCAATCTCATTAATTTAGTAATGCTTGATACTCGTTTATATGGAAGAGATGAGCAACTAAAGATTGATTCATTTGTTAAAAATAATTTTCTAGATAAAGAAGCTTATATAAAAGAACTTGAGAAACCTCGTGATCTTTTAGGTAAAGAGCAATTGAGTTGGGTAAAAGAAAATATTAAAAAAGAGTATAAATGGTCGATCATAGGACAACAATTACTGATAGGGCCAAAATATCTTCCAGAAATATTCAAATCTACAAAATTTTCAAGATCAAGCTTAACAAAACAATTAGCTGGTGAAAAAATTGCAATTA
>ENA-OSEY01000415-OSEY01000415.1-marine-metagenome-genome-assembly--contig:-NODE-415-length-31547-cov-2.992946_pt1 | contig 31547 bp, 31 predicted proteins | sample MGYA00248465_ERZ534230 | MGnify/ENA primary metagenome ERZ534230 (study PRJEB26409, sample SAMN06344110) | marine metagenome | isolation source: Sea water from surface | place: Atlantic Ocean:Southern... | reverse complement strand
AGTTAAAACATTAAAAGTAACCTTATTTACCATGATTTGGTTATGCATAACCATGTCATTTATATTTCAAAACACCAATTTTGATTTTATGGGCGGAATGTATGGAAAAGTGGTAATAGATTATTTACAAGGAGTATTTAATGTGATTGGGACTGCGTTTTTTATTTTATTTTTTGGATTTTCTGCTATTGTTCTCCTTTTTAATCCCTCCCTAAGTTGGATTGTTGATTTCTTTAATTCGATTTCCGCTAAACTAAATACGCTTAAAAGAAAAGTTCCATCAACTGATGAAGAAGGTTTTACTCATGTGAGCAACATAAATACTCCTACTGATAAAAATGAAGATTCATCAGCAGAAGAATTAGAGATTTCTCTAGAAAAGGATTCAAATGAGGAAATAGTTGAAGTTGTGAATGATGTTGATCAGGAATCAAAAATAATCGATCAAAATGATGAGGAAAAAGAAATCCTAAATAGTAATAGTAAGGATAAAAAATCAGAAAATCATGATGAAGATGATTTTTCAGTTGAAGTTGCTGTGAGTGAAGAAGAATTAAGTAAATCTGAGTTGAAAGATAAGTTAAAGGAGTTTGGTGAATATGATCCAAAATTAGATCTTTCAAAATATGTTTTGCCAAATATTGATTTGATGGAAAACCATGGGGATGGCCAAATTTCTGTTAACAAAGATGAACTAGAAGCAAATAAGAATAGGATAATTGAAACACTACAGAATTACAAAATTAATATTTCTAAAATTAAAGCCACCATTGGACCCACTGTGACCCTTTATGAAATTATACCCGCACCAGGTGTTAGAATTTCAAAAATTAAAAATCTAGAAGACGATATTGCGTTAAGTTTATCCGCATTAGGAATCAGGATAATTGCGCCTATGCCAGGAAAAGGTACAGTTGGAATTGAAGTTCCTAATTCAAAACCTGACATAGTCGCTATGAAGTCCTTAATCGCGTCTGAAAAATTTCAGAATAGCAGTATGGAATTACCGGTTGCATTAGGCAAAACCATCTCAAATGAATCATTGATTACAGATCTTACTAAAATGCCTCATCTGCTCATGGCAGGTGCAACTGGACAAGGAAAGTCTGTAGGTTTAAACGCCATTTTAGTTTCTATTTTATATAAAAAACATCCTTCACAAGTCAAATTTGTCTTAGTAGATCCTAAAAAGGTAGAACTCACTATCTATAATAAAATTGAAAGGCATTTTCTGGCAAAACTTCCAGATGCAGAGGAAGCTATTATTACAGATACCTCAAAAGTAGTAAATACATTGAATAGTTTATGTGTAGAAATGGATACTAGATATGACCTGCTTAAGCAAGCTATGGCTAGAACTATAAAAGAATATAATCACAAATTTATTCAGCGAAAGTTGAATCCAGAAAAGGGACATAAATACATGCCCTACATTGTATTAGTAATCGATGAATTTGCAGATTTAATTATGACTGCTGGAAAAGAAGTTGAAACTCCAGTAGCCAGGATCGCCCAATTAGCTAGAGCTGTTGGGATTCACCTTATCATAGCTACCCAGCGTCCATCAGTAAATGTAATTACAGGAACAATAAAAGCCAATTTTCCTGCTAGAATTGCATTTAGAGTAACGTCCAAAATTGACTCAAGAACTATTTTAGATGCTGGTGGAGCTGATCAATTAATAGGAAGAGGAGATATGTTATATTCTTCCGGAAGCGAACTAATAAGATTACAATGTGGATTTGTGGATACGCCTGAGGTAGATAATATAGCTGATTTTATTGGATCTCAAAGAGGTTATCCAAACGCCTTCTTATTGCCAGAATACATTGATGAAACTAGTGAACTTAAAGAAATTGACGATGAACTAGATAGTTTATTTCAGGAAGCCGCTGAAGTTATTGTAAACCAACAACAAGGATCTGCTTCCTTACTACAAAGAAAACTCAAGCTAGGTTACAATAGAGCAGGTCGGATCGTGGACCAGTTAGAAGCTATGGGAATTATTGGCCCACACAAAGGCAGCAAAGCAAGAGAAGTACTAATACCTGATCTTGTAAGTTTGGAACAGTTTTTGTCAAATCTTAGAGAACAGGGAAAATTATAACTATGAGAACAGCTTTATTTACTATTCTAATTTTAGTATTCACTACCAATTTTTTAAGTCAAAATCTTTCTGATCAAAATACGATATCAAAAGAGATATTAGCCAAGGTTAGTGATAATTATCAACAATATTCTTCAATAAAATTCACATTTACGTTGAATATAAATAGTCAAGATTTTAATGAAGAACAAGAAGGATTTGCAATTATAAAAGATGACAAATTCTACTATGAAACTGCTGAAAGGAAAGTAATATGTGATGGCAAAGCAGTATGGACTGTGATTGCCGAAGATGATGAATGTTATATAGACAACTTATCAGATCTAGACAACACTATAAATCCAAGTGAAATATTTACTATTTGGAAAACAGGATTCAATTATAAATATGTAAAAAAAGAAGATAATAATCATTACATTAAAATGTTTCCTCAGAATCCTGACAAAAGTAAGTATCACACCATAATCATGAAAATAGATGAAAATTCTAATACCATCAAACAATCCACAGTAAAAACCAAAGATGGAGTAAGCATCAAACTAAATATAACCGATCTAAAAGGCAATCCTGTTATTTCAATAAATACTTTTACCTGGGCGGAAAGCAAGTATCCTACTATTGATGTAATAGACAACCGATAAGCATTAGTTTAATAGTTCTTGGGCATTGAAAAGAGCCGCTTTTCCTGTTTTGTCTCCACCTAACATTTTAGCTAATACCTGTATTCTACTATCCCTGTCTAATTTATTAATTAATGTTTTTACGTTGTCTCCATCATCTATTTTCTCAACATTAAAATGAATGTTTCCCATTGCGGCAACCTGTGGTAAATGGGTAATATTGATTACTTGCGATCTTGATGATATTTTCCGCAATAATTTACCTACTTCGGTAGCAACTTTCCCACTGACGCCTGAGTCAATCTCGTCAAAAACAATTATGGGAACCGACCCTTTTATAGAAGAAAGTGATTTCATTGCTAGCGCAATTCTAGATAATTCACCACCAGAAGAAAACTTTTTTAATGGATAATATTCTGAAGCATTGTTTACTGATATCAATAAGTCAATCGAATCAAAACCAAACTCATTCAAGATTTCAGTCTTTTTGATTTCAATTTTAAATTTAGCATGTTTCATAGAAAGTACAGCCAGTAATTTATTCATTTCATCACATATTGCATTCACACGTTTTAATCTCAATGCATGTATTTTATTTGCTATTTTAATACAGTTTGACTCCCAAGTATCCATCTTAATTTTAGCTTCCACTAAGCGCTCACTCATATCATCGATTTGTTTTAATTCTTGAGACAATTGATTCTTTTTTATCAATAAATCATCAACTGTTACCACATTAAATTTTTTGATTAGAAAATTTAGATTATTTAAAACTTCTTCTATTTCTTGCTGTCTTAAATAATCGGGTTCTTTAACAGGGAAATCAAGATTTATTTCGTGAATTAAGTCTTCTAGATCTAGAAAGATGCTATTTAATTTTTCTGAATGGGATGCAAGACTAGAAAAAGATTGAGAAAAATCACCTAAACTAACATTAGCTCTTCTCAATAAATCAAGGATACCATTTTCATTACTAAACAAATTATCAACTTCCTTAATTCTTTTATTGATTGATTCTTGATTCGAAATAGTATCAAACTCTTTTTTTAATGCCTCCTCATCTTTATTGTCTAAGTTTGATTCTTGTAGTTCATTAAGCTGATATTCTAAAAAATCTTTTTGCTCTTTTAACTTCTCAGATCGATTGTTTAACTCCTCAAAATCTTTTCTGAACTTAGCATATTCTTTATATGCTTCGGTGTAATCTTGGAGCAATTTTTGATCTGAAATAAAACTATCTATAAAACTAAATTTGAATTGGTTCGAGGAAATATCAGAAATCAAATGCTGACCATTCATTTGTACTAATTCAAAGGAAAGTAATTTTAATATTTCTGTTTTAACAGGTGTATCATTAACAAATGATCTTGATTTACCACTTGAACTTATTTCTTTTCTGATAATAATTTCATCATCCTGATCAAGATCCAGTTTTTTTAAAATATGGTTTAGTTTAAAGTTTGATTTAAATACACCTTCAACAACAGATTTCCCTTTTCTAGCATTCTGAGCATGGTCATTTCTTTTACCCATGAGTAAGTGGAGTGCAGAAATGATAAGAGATTTCCCAGAACCAGTTTGTCCCGTAATGATGTTTAGACCTGACGAGAAATCAATTTGTATATCTTCTATAAGTGCAAAGTTTTTTACTTTAAGTTGTAATAACATACTTATTTTACCAACTGAATTTCAACTCTCCTATTTGCTGCCCTACCTGTTGGGTTGTCAGAACCATCAGGAGCTAAATTTTCAGCTACAGGCTGTTCAGCCCCCATACCATAAGCATGTAAACGTTTAAATTCTACTCCTCTATTGTATAAGTATGTTTTAACCGCTTCGGCTCTCAGAACAGACAGTAAGTTGTTATACCTTATTGATCCTGTGTTATCTGTGTGTCCAACTGAGTTTACGTGCCAGTCAGGGTTTGCTTTGAGTTCAACTATAAGTTCATCCAATACATCTTTTGATGCATCTGATAATTCTGCACTTTCTAGTTTGAAGTATATATTCTTATGAAAAAGAACATGTCTGTCCTTTTGCTTTTCTTCAATTACTTCTTGTTTAGGTTTAGTTTCTTCCTCCACATTTTTTTCAAATCCAGTATCTATCTCATCATGAGAGGGATTGAACTTGTGTACATCAGATAAATCAATATTAGTTGGATCATCTAATTCAGCTAAGGCTAAAATATCACCATCAACTACGACACCTTTGGAAATAGTTAATCCATCACTATTAACTCTTACGACTTTTGTATACTCAATTACTCCTTCAACATCTAAAGGGACGTCTAAAGTATCAATAGCCGAAAAGTCATTTAACTCATACATAATCTCGTATTGGTGTCCTGGTCTAAGAATAAATAAGAAGTTACCTGTTAGTTGGTTTGGTCTGTACACACCGTATCTTTCTTCATTTTCATCATATACCGAAATGATTAAATCTTTAACCACATTATCCACAGAATCTTTAACTACACCCTTATAGGCTGCTAAGTCTTTTTCCTCTTCATTGATTAGGTTAATTCTGAAAATGTCATAATCCCCTGTTCCTTCATCTCTAAATGAAGAGAAATAGGCTCTTTTTCCATTTACTGTTGGTGTGAAAAAGAGATCATCATCTACTGTATTAACAGGGTAACCCATGTTTTCAGGCGATGTCCAAGTATAGTCATCTTTCAAAATTGATTTAAAAATATCAAAACCGCCCATCACTTTATGACCCTTTGAAGAGAAATAAAGAGTTTTTCCGTCTGGATGTAGATAAGGTGATTCTTCATCGTATTCTGTATTAATTGGTTCTCCAAGATTTTGAGGCTCTGCCCATTCTCCACTAGGTAATTTTTTAATCATCCAAATATCTCTTCCACCATATCCACCTTCTCTATCACTTACAAAAAATAATACATTACCATAGATATCTAAACTTGCATACGTTTCCCAGTACTTAGAATTTACTTTTTGATCTAAAAATTCAGGATTATTCCAATGATTACCATCTAATCTAGCTTCATAAATACCTCTACCAAGATGACCAAGTTTTTGATCGTTATTCACCATACTCAAAAACATATGCTCTCCATCGGGTGAAAGATATAAACATGATGAACTTTCAGTTGTATTGATAAGATCATTAACTAATTGAGGCTCTGTCCAAACACCCATTTTCTTTTTTGAAACATAAATATCCTCATAATATTCGCCTTGATCATCTAATATGTCACTACTACCACCTGGTCTTTTCGATGTAAAATACATGATATTTTCTTCAGCATTTAGTTTTGGTCTGTACTCTGCGTAGTCTGTATTAATGTGTTTTATGGGGACAATATCTACTTCTACAGGATTTTCAAATAAAGATTTAGCATATTTTGCTTGGCGAATTCTTCTGTTATTAGCTCGTTTATCATCCCAATTATTCTCAGCTAAAAAATTACTGTAGAACTCAAATTTATCTATAGCCTTATCAAATTCATAATTATGGTGATATGATCTACCTAATAACTCAATAGTGGCTAAAGGAGCTTTTTTCTCTCTGTGATTTCCAATTCTGTATCCTATAGTTAAACCTTCCATAGCTTTTTCATAATAAGGAATAGCTTCTTTTTCTCTATGAATGATGTTCATCAAACAATTACCAATAGAAAAGTTAGTATTAGCATTGTTTGGTTTTAGATCATACATTTTCATTAATAAAGGAAGTGCATTTTCATAATCATTTACTTCTAGATATTTAAAGGATTCTTTATATAACTTCTTGAAAGATTGTGAATAATATAAATTACACACAAAAAGGGCTGCAAGGATTAGATATAATCTAGTTTTCATTAAAATAAGGTTTAAGTTTCTCCACTATTATATTGGGGCAATTTACAGGTTTTTTTGAGTTTTTATTTAGAAAAACCAAAGATGTTTCCCCAAAATTTAATTTTTCATTTTTTTGATTGTACGTCTCATATTCAAAAAAGATTCTAGCAGATGGTAATTTTACTATGTATGATTTTACGGATAAATTCTCATCATAAAATGCAGGTTTAAGGTATTTTATCTGGAAATGGGTTACTGGAAGTATAATTCCCATATCTTCCAAATCTTTGTATGCAACTCCTAAACTTCTTAAAGATTCGACTCTTGCCACTTCAAAATACTGAGCATAATTTCCATAATAGCAATAACCCATTTGATCTGTTTCTGCATATCTCACTCTTAACTTCACTTCTGATTTATACATATTCGTATTTTTGTATTAATGAAGGTATTAAAAAAAATATTTATACTATTTCTATTTGTTCTAATATGTCTACCATCATGTGAAAGTTATCGAGTTGAGACTTTTCAATCGAATAATAAACTTGTTGATTCAACCTCAATAATGATTGATTTTAAAGAAATTCAATTTGATAGATATAAAGATTCACTTGATCTTGAAATGGATGAAATTCTTAATGAGTGTTTAACTGACCTTGAAGTTGGTTGTCCTGAAGGCCTTTTGGGAAATTTTATTTGCGATTTATCGCTGTTTATGACTAATAAATACTACGAAACAGACATTAAACCTGACTTTTGTGTATTAAATAATGGAGGTTTTAGAACTTCCATTAATAAGGGAATTATTACGAGAGGTAAAATTTTTGAAGTCATGCCCTTCGATAATTACTTAGTGATTTTAAAATTAGATGAAAATAGGATCAAAGAACTTTTAAAATATATAAGAGAAAAATCAAGTATGGGTAAGTCAAGAAAATCTGGAGTTCCTGTGAGTGGTTTAAGAATGAAGATATCTGAAAATAAGATAACAAGATGTATGATTAACAACTCGGCATATAATAGCGATCAATCCTACTATGTATTAACCACAGACTATTTAGCTAAGGGAGGTGATAATATGGAATTTTTTAAAGATGCTGCAGAGTATATTAATACAGGAGTTCTACTAAGAGATGCCATCATTAACTACATTAGTGAAATCAATAAAACAGGAATTAAAGTGGAGGCTAAATTTGATGGCAGAATTCAAATCAATGGATAGAAGGAAATTTATTAGAAAGAGCTCCTTAGGTATGTTGGCATTGCCATTAATAACGAACACCTCATGGGTATTTAGATCCGAAAAAAAGAAAAGAATAACCATTTTACATACAAATGATATGCACAGCCATATTGATCCATTTTCTAAAAATGACAAAAGATACGCTGGTATGGGCGGTATGAGAAAACTGGGAGGCTTAATTCATCAGATAAGGACTCAGGAAAAAAACGTTTTATTATTAGATTCAGGAGATATTTTTCAAGGAACTCCTTATTTTAATAAATATAAAGGTGAAGTAGAATTTAAGATAATGAGCAACTTAGGTTATGATGCTTCAACTATGGGAAATCACGACTTTGATAATGGAATTGAAGGCTTCAAAAATATGTTACAGTATTCTAATTTTCCGTTCTTGTGCTCTAATTATGATTTTTCTAACACGATTTTAGATGGGGCTACAAAAACACATCTTGTAAAAGAAGTTGACGGTATTAAAGTTGGTCTATTAGGAATTGGTATTAGGCTAGACGGATTGGTAGAAAAAAGACTATTCAAAGAAACCAAATACTTAGACCCCACAGAACAAGCAAATTTTTATGCAAAAAAGCTCAAAGAAGATCATCATTGTGATCTGATTATTTGTTTGAGTCACTTGGGTTATTCATACGATTCTACAAAAATCTCAGATTTAGTTCTAGCTAGAAAGTCTGAAAACATTGATATTATACTAGGCGGTCATACACACACTTTTTTAGAAGAAGCTACTAAAGTAACAAACAAAAAAAACCAATCTGTATTGGTAAATCAAGCAGGATGGGGAGCATTATCACTGGGTAGAATTGACATAGAGTTTACAAATAAAGAAAAAACAAATAATGAATTGAGCGCAAATCATTTTTTGAAAAAAAACTATGCCAAAATTTGAATTTCAATACAAGTATTTTTTTTTACAAAAACAATAGTAAAAACGTTTTTTTTTTAACTTTTTTATTAAAATATTTGTCTCGTTATCCAAGCTATTGTTTAACTTGCTTTGAATACAGGATAACCGCCCTTTTAAATTTTTAAACTTTTTTGAATGCGCAAATCTTTTGAATTAATTTGGAATAACTGCCTGAATGTAATAAAGGATAATGTGTCGATCCAAGCTTACAAAACGTGGTTCGAACCAATTAAACCAATCAAACTCAAAAGCAATATTCTTACTATTCAAGTTCCTTCCCAATTTTTCTACGAATGGTTGGAAGAGCATTACATTGATTTATTGAAAAAAACAATTAGAAAAGAAATTGGTCCTGATGCAAAATTGGAATATAGTATTGTTATGGAAAACAACTCAGGCAATAAAAATCCTTACACCATCAAAATTCCAACGACAGAAAAAAAGGCTATTCGAAATCCGCAAGTAACAATGCCTCTTGATATTGGCAATAATGCGATAAGAAATCCATTTGTTATTCCAGGACTAAGAAAAGTAAACGTAGATTCCAACTTAAACCCAAATTATTCATTTGAAAACTTTGTAGAGGGAGATTGTAATCGATTAGCAAGATCTGCTGGCTTTGCCGTAGCAGAAAAACCTGGAGGAACAGCTTTCAATCCGTTACTGATTTATGGTGGAGTTGGACTAGGAAAAACTCACTTAGCTCACGCTATCGGCATTGCTATCAAAAACAGACTTCCAAACAAAACTGTTTTATACGTTTCATCTGAAAAATTTACACATCAATTTATAGATTCGGTTAAGAATAACTCAACTAATGATTTCATTCATTTTTACCAGATGATTGACGTTTTAATCATTGATGACGTACAGTTTTTTTCTGGAAAAGAAAAAACTCAAGATGTTTTCTTCCACATTTTCAATCACCTACATCAAACTGGAAAACAATTGGTACTTACATCAGATAAAGCTCCTGTAGAAATGCAAGGTATGGAACAAAGACTTTTATCTAGATTTAAGTGGGGATTATCAGCCGATTTACAGATGGCTGATTTGGAAACTAGAATTGCAATTCTGCACAAAAAAATGTACGCTGATGGGATTGAACTTCCTGCAGAAGTAGTGGAATATCTAGCTTACAGTATTTCTAATAATATTCGCGAATTAGAAGGAGCTTTGATATCACTAATTGCACAGTCATCGCTCAATAAAAAATCCATCACGCTTGATTTAGCGAAGCAGATGATTGACAAATTTGTTAAAAATACGGCTAGAGAAGTTTCAATTGAATACATTCAAAAGGTGGTATGTGATTATTTCGATTTACCTATCGAACTAATGAAATCAAAAACTAGAAAAAGAGAAGTCGTTCAAGCAAGACAAATTGCCATGTATTTTTCAAAAAAAATGACTAAATCATCATTGGCAAATATTGGAATGCATTGTGGAGGTAAAGATCATGCAACTGTATTACACGCCTGTAGAACAGTTAATAACTTAGCAGAAACAGATAAACATTTTAGAACTTATCTTGTGGATCTTGAAAAAAAGCTAAGCGTTCAATAACCTGAACCTCATGTCAAAAATTTTAATGGTTTGTTTGGGGAATATTTGTAGATCCCCCCTAGCTCATGGGATACTATCTCACAAAGCTTCAATAGAAAATCTACCCATAACCGTAGATTCTGCTGGAACCGGAAGTTGGCATGTCGGTTCTGCACCAGACCCAAGAAGTATTGCAACGGCAAAAAAATATGGAATAGATATTAGTATGCAAAAAGCTAGACAATTTAACACTCACGACTTTAATGATTTTGATCATATTTTTGTCATGGATAAATCTAACTTAACTGATGTATTGAGGCTAGCTTCAAATAAGGAAGACAGTGAAAAAGTAGAACTAATTTTAAAACAATTAGAATCAACTGAAATACTATCGGTGCCAGATCCTTATTACGGAGGTGATCAGGGTTTTGAACATGTATATCAATTACTAGACAAAGCATGTCAGCAGATTATAGACAACATAAAGACTCAATTGTAAACAAAGGAAATGTATACTTAATTCCTTTGCCAATTACACAACTTGACGAGTTTAAAACAGACTCTCATCCTCTACAGAACACACAGATAATTAACCAACTCAATTGCTTTGCTGTGGAAAATGTAAGGACAGCAAGGAGATTTTTAAAAAAAATAAATCGAAATATAGATATTGATCAACTTCATTTTATTGAGCTAAATAAAAAAACAACAGATGAAGATTTAAGTAAAATCATATCGATTTTGAAAGAGGGAGAAAATATTGGAGTAATGAGTGAATCTGGGTGTCCAGGTATTGCAGACCCAGGTCAAGAAATTTGTAAACGAGCTCACCTTAACAATATTAGAATCATTCCTCTTATAGGACCATCTTCAATATTAATGGCCTTAATGGCTAGTGGGTTAAATGGACAACAATTTACTTTTCATGGCTATTTACCTATTAAAGAAAATGAAATTATAAAAAAACTAAATAGACTTACTAAAATACCAGGGTCACATATTTTCATTGAAACACCCTACAGAAATGCAAAACTTCTTCAAATTTTAATTGAGAGGCTACCCAAAAATAAAAAACTTTGTGTGGCAATTGATGTCAATGGAAAAAATGAAAAAATAATCACTAAAGAAATTCATGAGATGAAAGATGTTGAATTAAATATTAAAAAACAGCCAACAATTTTTATATTTGAGTAATATATGAAATATGTTAGAACATTTTACACATAAAGGAGACGTTAAGAGTCCAAATATCATTCTAGATCCTGCTGGTGTAATGGAATTTCAGGGAAGATCCTTACCCGAAAACGCAAAAGAAATTTTCACTCCTGTGTTTGAATGGATGAATAAATACAGTGAAAATCCAGCTCAAACTACAGACATCAACTTTAAACTGGAGTATTTCAACACCACTTCATCTAAGATGATATTTGAAGTATTAAAAATCGCAGAATCACTAATTAAAGATGGTCATAAAGTCAATTTGAACTGGCATTATGAAAAAGAAGATCCCGATTTGAAGGATGAAGGTGTACTTATATCTTCTAATTTAGATGTAGAACTAAACTTTGTTGAAATAGACGAGTTTGATTTCGATCACTTCTGAACAATTTTTAAGTTTACTTTCAGCGGACAAAATGGAGGTATTTTATTCGTAAATGAACCTCTCCTTCCAAAAGCCATTTCTGATGGCATTATAGCCACTATCGAATCCCCTTTAGTAAATTCATTTACTAAAATTCTAAACCCTTCTAATAGCTGATTGTTTAAAGACTTATCGTAATATTCTAATGAATTTGGACTAGATTCATAAATCAATCTATCGTTCAAGTCAGTAATGGTATAGCTAAGTGCAATGAACTGGTTTAATGAATCAGGCTTTTCAACTTGTTCGTCACTATATTGAGCTACTTTTACTGCAAAAAGATTCTCAAAATAAAATAGATTCAAAAATTTATTTTCCCATTCATTCTTTATTTTTTGTATTGCATATTGCTCTCTATCTTTTGCTCTTTTTGTTAATTGGTTTTCAAATTGATTTTGACTAATAACATCATTTGAAGATATTACTTTCAAATTTATGTGTAATGAATCTATGTCAGATTTTGCATGTAATGTAGTATCTTCTTGAAAAAAACCACTGTAAAAGTTCTCCATTTTTAACTTAAAAAAAACACTGTCTCCTACACATAAATTTTCAAACAAAGTGGCAAGATTTGAATTTAATAATGAATCATAGTAGAACGTACTAGTGGATTCTAACCCTTGGAATGCAGATGAAAAAATAATTTTTTGAGTTTTTGATTTGGCAACCATATTTAGATTTAAGAAAGTGTTTGTATCTAAAAAATCGCAATCAGCTATTTGAAAAAATTCAACTGGAAAATTTTCACTGATAAAGATCAAGTTGTCTTTATAATTATCCTTACAACTAAGAATCAAAAACAACAAACCTATAAGGCTACGTTTTAACATCCACGAGTTTTATAAAATATAAGACGGGTGATAATGGAGGAATTTTTTGATTATCACCGGCAATACCGTGAGCTAAATAATGAGGCAATACAACTAATGCACTATCACCAACTCCTAAGTATGTTACCACTTCATGAAGACCTGATTCTACAAGGGATTGATCGACCTTGAATCTAGCTAAGCCATTTGAATCAGAGTGATAACATCTTGTCTGGTTAGGGTCAAGAAGTCTAATATCATAAGAAAGTATAACTTCGTCACCGATATTTGGTGAATCTAGTCTGCTAGAAGAAGAGTCTATAATCATATAATTAAGACCCGATGTGGATATACTCATTTTCCAACCCTGTCTTTCGCAGTATGTTTTTATTTTGAAATGCTCATCTTGTATCCAATATTTATTTAAAGATATTGAAGTCTCTTTATCTAGCTTAGCTGGTTTTTGAACTTTAAATGGATTATAATCTGTTTGTCTACAAGAAACAAATAAGAGAAAAATAATTACTTGAAAACTTAATATTATTAACCTTGACAATATTTCTTAAAATTTTCAATTAATTCTATACTAATTTTCTCTGGGTTCATCAATTTCGATGATCCACCAGCCGCATTTTCGTGACCACCTCCGTTATAGTATGTTTTCGCAAAATCATTTACCTTTATTTTTCCTTTAGAACGGAACGAAAATTTGAAGATAGATTCATCTTCTCTCAAAAAAACGGCAACTTCTACTCCTTTAATTGAAAGTGCATAATTAACAAACCCCTCCGTATCTCCTTTCTTAAAATTAAATCTTTTTAACTCTTCTGCAGTTAGTAATAAATAAGCTAAAGATAATTCCTTATTAACCACTATTTTTTGTAATGCATACCCTAATAAATGAAGCCTTGAAATACTATTTTCATCACTTATTCTTTGTTGGATTTTAGTATGATCAAAATTGGTCATCATCAATTGTGAAGCTACCTGATGAGTATATGCAGTTGTAGAAGAAAATTTAAATGACCCCGTATCTGTTACCAACCCTGTATATATTGCTTCCGAAATGGACTGCTCAACAAGATCAATATCATTATTTTCTTGAATTAATCGATAGATTAATTCACAAGTTGAAGAAGCAGAAACATCCATAAATTCATATGTACTGAAATGTTCAGGGTATGTATGATGATCTATGACCAAGGTATCTATATTATACTGTTTGACATGATTATGTAGAACATCACCACATCGGTACAGATGATTAAAATCTAAACAACAAATTAAATCTGCCATGTTAAATAGTGAAGGCAATTTTTCTGAATCTGAATTGGCTACGGTAAAATCCTCCTCTTCAAGTAGCCAACCATAATAAGAAGGAAATGGGTCTGGAAAAATAATATGACTTTTAACACTTAGTTTTTTAAGGTATCTAGCTAATGCTACACTGGAACCAATTGAATCACCGTCTGGGCCTTGATGCGATATAATTAAAACGAGTGAACTAGATGTAAATAAATCTTTCATGACAAAAAAAAACCCTCAACTGAGGGTTTAAAGAATTATCTGCTAAATCCTGTGATAATCCCGGGTTGGTGTTCAATAAGCAATCCTATACAAGCATAATTACTACCGGATAATCCTGAAGACATCTCACCACCTCCATCGTCTGGAACGTATACTTTTACGTTAAGCTTTCGGGTCTGATTTGACTGAAAAATAAAATCTTGACTCATTTGATCTTCTGTATTATCATACCTAACAACAGGTTCTTTAATGTACACTCTTTTTTTCGCTACTCCATCTTCTACCTTTCTAGTTTGCTCCATTCCATCTTCGTCATAATATATTTCTTCCTTAAATTTTGGCTTTTCAACCCAAGTACCTTTGGTGACATACTCAACTATTTTAAACTGTAATTGACCTTCTAGTTCAGGATGAGAAGGAGAGCATACAGAGATTCTGTATTCCATGTTTTTGTAAACAACTATGGAAACCTCTGAAGTATCACCTTGTTCAAAAGCACCACTAAAACTCTGCATGTTTCGTGTGAATCCAAGTCTTTTTCCGATAGGGCAGAATGTAACTGTATTATAACATTCAGATTGGTTCTGAGCCCAAAACGATACTGGGGCAGAAATTAAAATTGTAAGTAATAGGATTAAATTTCTCATTCTTTAAAAATTAAATTATAGTGTTCCATCTATAATAGATGCTCTAATTTCAGCTACAATAGATTTCAAATTGTTAAAATCTTCTTCAGAAAAGGAAACGGTTGATCCTCCACCGAAAACCACCACACCATCTTCACTCTCTTCGGATGTAAAATCTGAATCTTCGGTTACAACAAGACTATTGTATAATTCTTCAACGGGTGCTAATTCTGCTATGATGTTGTCTAGATCTTCATTTTGAATTCTAGATGCAAATACCAATAGGTTTTCTAAAGTTAAACGCTGATCTGCTATACGTTGTACAACTTCCGAACTATCATTGTAATCTTGACAATTCAAGATAATGTTAAGGCCTTCAACCCATCCTCCGACAACAATCATCCCAAGTACATCTCCCCTGTCATTGTTGTCAAGATATGCGTAAGCTTTATAGTAGGTTTCATTGGATAGTGAAAACAAGGAATCTGGATTTGAAGCATCTAAATTATCTTGGATTCTTGAATAGATTACGTCATTCATGGCATTCTCAATTTCTAATTCTTTAGAAAGCGAACGAATTGTTTCAAAAATTGGTGATGCATCTCCGATTTGACCTAAGCTAGAAACATAAGCTAAATCAGCTGCATAAACTCCAAAATTTAATGCTTTTGCTTTCTTTGAATTTAAGGATTCTACACGACTCAAATCGTTTAGAATTTCTTTATTATATGAAATATCTGCGTCCTTTAGCACATTGAATAAATCATTTGGGCTAGGGACTTGATAAAAAATATCATCGATTGGAGCCTCAGCTACTTCAACCTCTACTTCTGCTGCAGGGTCTTCTACTTGTACATCAGTTGGTTCTGATCCAGCACAAGACATTAAAAAAGATACTAACGTTATGCTTAATAAATTTAAAATATTGAATTTCATGTTTTGAATTTTAAATGCTAAGAAAATGAATTTGATCAAAGGAACAAAATTATCTAATATCAAATTTATTTAAGAAGAAGTTTTTCTAATCCTTCAATGTGTTTTTCAAATGCTTCTTTACCCATTTTAGTTACTTTGTAGGTGGTAAGCGGTTTTTTACCAATAAATTGTTTTTTAATTTCTAGATATTTTATCTTTTCAAGTGATTGAACATGACTTGCTAAGTTGCCGTCTGTTACTTCTAATAGATCCTTGATCTCTTTATAACTAACCCAGCTGTTTACGCTGAGTATAGACATTAGACCCAATCTTACCCTAGATTCAAAAGCTTTATTTAACTGGTCAAAGCCTTTCATGAAGCCTTGTCATATTTAAAATGCAAATAACTACCAAAAAACATATGCCCCAAGCCAAAGCCTATAACCCAAAACAATAAACCAGCACCCATAAAATAAGAAGCTAAAATTCCTAGGATTAATTCAACATATCCAAGAACTTCCAATTCATCATAGCTATTTCTGCTGGCGGCAATCAGACCCAATCCATAGAATATTAACGTAGCAGGTGCAACAAGGCCATACATTTGGTTATATATCAGAAAAAAAGAAAAAACACCACCTGAAACAAGAGGAACAACTAATGATCTAACAGTACGCTTGAATGTGGGGTTAAAGAGTTTAATGCCCTCTCTTTTTGTCTTTTTAGAAGCAGTTACATATAAAATTAACAGTGAGAGTGCTAATATTACACTTGCTATAAGCGACAAAAGCCTAATCTTTTGATCCAGATTTTCTTTAGACCCCTCATTATTAATCAATTGACTGTAAGAAATCTCCACGTCACTATATGAAAAACCAATATCAAAATAAATGACACTTGCAGCAATTATGGTTAAAAGACCTGTAAAAAAAATAGATAAGCCAGATAGATTCGAAAACTTACTTGACTTTTCCATCATATTTCGGATAGAAGCTAACTCTTCTTTTGGATTTATTTTGCTCATAGTGAAGTACTTTGTTTTACAAAGTTAATGATTTTTAAGATTGCTTTTTAAACTGGAAAATGTAAAACGATTAAAATTGACTCCGATAACGGAGCTAAATTGAGGATTGAGGCAACAGGGAAATTAAAGGTAGAGAATTAATTTTTCATTCTCAACACAAAAACCCCGTCAAAAATGAATAAAAAACCACCTTGTAGTATTAATGAATTACCAAAACCAATATTTCTAGCCTGATTTTCTGACGACATCTTCCCTGCCCTATTTTTCAGTATAGCACCAGCTAGCATATAGCATACATCTAAGCCCATGTTGATAGCTAGTGATTTTCTCAATTTATTTCTTTCTTTTTCTATTGAAGATAATGACCAATATTTTTCCTTCCGTTTTTGAATGCCTACATAACCTAAACCGGCAATACCTGCATTAACCAGGTTCCAATTGAAATTCATTTGATGAAAATGAGGCCAACTTTCTATTGCAGTTGTTTTTAGAAATGGACTTGATACTAAATTGATAGCAGACCAACCACCAAGTATTTTCATGGCCGTTTCTTGTTTACCGTAAAACTGCTGATGAACAAGTGAGGAATCTTGTGCATTAAAAGCACAAATAGAGAAAAATGAAACAACAAATAGAATTTGCTTCATTACTTGTTAAACATATTGATGATTTGGTTGAGCTTTCCCCTTAACTCTCTTCTATCTACAATAAAATCTAGAAAACCTTTTTCCAATAGGAATTCACTGGTTTGAAACCCTTCTGGAAGATCTCGACCTATCGTTTCTTTTATTACCCTTGGGCCGGCAAAACCAATTAGAGCACCTGGCTCTGCTATGTTTAAATCTCCTAACATGGCAAAAGATGCTGTTACGCCACCTGTAGTAGGATCCGTTAAATAAGAAATATAAGGTAATTTAGCTGCCGATAATTGAGTCAATTTAGCTGATGCTTTAGCCATTTGCATTAATGATATTCCTGCTTCCATCATTCTAGCTCCACCCGATTTAGAAATCAACATGAATGGACACTTTTTTTCAATAGCCATCTCCACTGAACGAGCGATCTTCTCCCCCATTACATTTCCCATGGAACCACCAATAAAAGAAAAGTCCATGCAAGCTACCACAATAGGGTGACCAGATGTTTTTCCATATGCAGCACGCATGGAATCTTTTAACCCTGTTTTGGCTTGAGTAGCTACAATACGATCAGCGTATTTCTTTTTGTCCTCAAACTTCAACTTATCCACAGGTGACAAATCATCCGCAATGAGTTCAAATTGTTGTTTGTCAAATATAATTTCAAAGTATTCTTTAGAACCAATACGAACATGATACCCCTCTTTAGGCGTAACACTCATGTTTTTTCGTAATTCCGAAACCTCTATTACATCACCTGTTGGGGTTTTATACCAAAATCCATCAGGAGATTCCTTCTTTTGAGTAGTTGGTGTAACAATACCTTTATCTCTTCTTTTAAACCATGGGTTTTGTGCTTCTGAACTCATACTAAAAATTTATAAGGTGTTTACGTTATTCAAATCTTCAAATGCTTGCTTTAATCTACTTACAAACGCAGCTTCAGCTTTTCTAACCCAAACTCTTGGATCGTAATGCTTTTTGTTTGGTGAATCTTCTCCGTCAGGATTACCTATTTGAGATTGTAGATAGTTTTCTTTTTCACTAAAGTAATCTCTCACCCCAGTCATGTAGGCATATTGCAAGTCTGTATCAATATTCATTTTTATCACACCATAGTCTATGGCTTCTCTAATTTCATCCACTGATGAACCTGATCCTCCATGAAATACAAAGTCAATATGATTATGGCCCACATTGTATTTTTCAGTAATGTATTCTTGAGAATTCTTTAAAATTTTAGGTGTCAATTTTACATTTCCAGGCTTATATACTCCATGTACATTACCAAATGCAGCTGCCACCGTAAACTTATCACTCACTTTACTTAATTCTTCAAAAGCATATGCTACTTCTTCTGGCTGGGTGTATAATTTAGAATCATCTACATCCGTGTTGTCTACACCATCCTCTTCACCTCCCGTAATACCTAGTTCTATTTCTAATGTCATACCAATTTTGGACATTCGTTCTAGATATGATTTACAAATAGCAATATTTTCTTCTATAGGTTCCTCCGAAAGATCAATCATGTGAGAACTGTATAGTGGAAATCCGTGTTCTTTGTAATGTGCTTCACTAGCCTCAATTAAGCCATCTATCCATGGTAATAATTTTTTAGCACAATGATCTGTGTGTAAAATGACAGGTACACCGTATGCCTCAGCCATAGTATGAACGTGCTTTGCACCTGCAATTGAGCCCGCTACTGCAGCAGCCTGGTCGGTGTTATCTAGAGATTTGCCTGCATTAAATGCGGCACCTCCATTGGAAAATTGAATGATAACTGGTGAATTTAGTTGCTTAGCAGTTTCCAATACAGCATTCACACTACTAGAACCTATCACATTCACAGCTGGTAAAGCAAACTTTTTCGCTTTAGCTAATTTGAATATCTCTTGAACTTGATCTCCTGTTGCTACACCAGGCTTAATTAAACTCATTTTACTTATTTGAAAAAATTAGAAATCAAATGTATAAACTTAATAATAACCATGATAATAATTTAATAAAAAGATATCCTCAAAAAGGGTATCCTATTCCTAGGTTAAACTGTAAGGGATGGTAGTTTTTCCTTAAATCAAAAGGTCCATTGAATATCCAAGGATCAGTAATATCGATAGCATCATTACCCCCGTGAAGTACTGGATTTCTTAATGGAATTGCTAAATCAGCCCTTACTATAAAAAAATCAAAATTTAATCGGAGACCAAATCCACCCCCCACAGCAATATCATTTAAAAATGAATTCCATTTAAAATGACCATCAATTCTCACTGGGTCTTCTTTAGACAACCACACATTCCCCATGTCCACAAAAAGAGCTCCTTCGACCCATTCATTTAGTGGAAATCTAGCCTCTATATTGGCCTCTAACTGGATATCTCCAATTTTATCGTAGCGAGTAATGCTATCATAAAATCGCCCTGGCCCTAACGATCTTGCTCTCCATGCTCTCATGCTATTAGCACCACCTGAAAAAAAACTTTTTTCAAAGGGTAATGCTTCACTTAGATTAGATTGTGGAATACCCACACCACCGAAGAGCCTGTAAACCATTTTAGATCGATATAAAACAGGTTGATAATAACGCAAGTCCACACTTGCTTTTTTATAATGGGCATATCTAATGCCCAGTAAATCATAACTATTAGTAATATCGTTTTTATCCTTCCCAATTAGTTCATGAATCTGATATAACAATCCACCAGCAGATTCTACTGTGGCTTTAGCATAAAACTCATTCTTATTCATCTTTGTCTTTTGGGAATTATATTCGAAACTAAATACACTCCCAGCTACAATATGATCTTGGAAACTAGCAGCTAAAAATTGATCGTTTAAGGAATCGATTTGTAATTGGAAAGCAGTTGAATTTTCTATATCAATAGCGCTAATCAATATGGGATTTATGTGCCATGTAATGGGCTTTTTCTCGTGTATAATCCAACCGTATGAAAATTCTTGATTCCAGCGTGTGAAATCAGGTCTCTTTTGATAGTTTAGGGATAGAGTGATATCAGTTTTAGCATTAGTGTGTTTTTTTAAGGGGCCTAATTTATTTATCAAGAAATACTTAGGAATGTAAAAATGTATTTCAGGACCCCATTCTACCGTATTGAAACTATTTTGATTAGAAGAACTATCATTATCGGTAAGTAACAACTGCATTTCTAATGCTCCTTTCATGGATAATAAAAATCGTTCTCCTCCATGAAATAGATTTTTATGAGCATAATTCATACTGCCCTCAACTCCGAATAAACCATCATTATTTGTACCGTCAACGGAAATTGAAAAATGTTGGGTTTTAGCAGGTACTAAGTCTATTTGGGCATTTAATTGATTTTGATTGATGGTGTCAAAGGAAAGATGTACAGATTTAAACAATCCTAAACTTATTAGTCTTTTATAGGTTTCTATGGCATCTGACTTTTGATACAATTCCCCATTTTTGAAAGTAATGGCGTTTTTTAACAATCGCTTTTGATATATGATAGGCTGACAGTTTAAAATATTTAAGGATTTAGATGTTGTAGTGTCTCTACAGCCCCATTCTTGAGAGATAAGTGATTTATTTATTTTAACATTAACTTGATTGAGATAATATTGCCTGTGAGGCAATTCAAATAAATTATTGTCTTCATTTACCTTTTTATAGTTTTGAATCCCCATGGTAATGTCAACCTTATGGTCAAGGTTTGCCGAATCAATCTTGTAATAAATAAATTCCTTATTAAAAGTGTAAAACCCATTATTTTGCAAATAACTTGTTAAACTATTGCGCTGTAATTTCAATACATCAGAGTCGAATGCATTTCCGCTTTTTATAAAAATCCTCTCTTTTAATTTATCAACCTGTTGATTAATAATGGAGTCATTAGATGTTAGTTCAAACTGATTTATTGTAGTTAAGGGACCCGTTGAGACCTTATAATATACGTTTACTTGATTTTTTCTTTCTAAACTCACAGAATCTGTGATGTTAGCTTCAAAAAATCCTTTATTAAATAAATAGTTATTTAATTGGATTTTTGATCTGTCGCTCATCAATTCACTATATACAGATGGAGCCTCCCCTGCTCTTTGAAACTTTTCACCTAAAGTTAATTTTCTTTCTAGAAGTGGCTTTTTCTTGTAAGTAGAATCCTTTGCTAAACGTTGATTATTATTTGATTCAACTTTTTGGTTCTTTATTCTTGTTTTTTCTTCTCTTTTCAACACCTTTTTTTTGATTCTATTGGTGTTTGAAAGGTTATATAGTCTTAGGTGAAATCGAAAAAGATTTAAAATTTTTCTGTTCGATTTTAACTTGATCACCTCTTTTAGTTCTTCTGCATCAATTTTGGATGGAAAGTCAGATTTCTTAATTTCGATATCTACCTTTTTAATAAGTAGTTCATTCTCTTCAACATGTTTCGAAATATTACATGATGTAGTAGCGGAGATGAAAATGTATAAACTCCATAATGTAATTATGTTTTTATTATTGATATTTTTAAAAATCATTTCCAACTTGACAACAAAAATAACAATATGCCACTCAGCAAAAATGATTTAAGAGATTTTAGTTCACTCCATCGCAAATCTAAGCGACATGAACTCGGTCTCTTCGTTGTAGAAGGAAAGAAAAATTGCATGGAATTAGTAAATGGTAATTTTGAAGTGGTATGTATGTGCACAACCGATCCAAATAACTCTGATTTTGTGGATGCTATTCAAATAACCACTAAAGAAGCCTCAAGAATAAGCCATCTAAAAAACCCAAGCCCTTTCATAGCTATTGCAAAGATTCCTAAGGTAGATTTTAAAATTGAGATCAAGCCCATTTTATTTTTTCTAGATCAAATTAATGATCCTGGCAACTTAGGCACTATAATAAGAACATTGGATTGGTTTGGGTTTAATCAAATAATTTGCTCTCCAGAAACTGTAGATGCATACAATTCAAAAACGGTAATGGCAAGTATGGGTTCTATTTTTAGAGTAAACGTAATTTATAAAGAATTTCGTGCTGTTATTGAAAAATTCAAATCACATAAAGTAATTACAACTCAAATAAATGGGGAAAACATATATAAACAAACCATTCATAAAAACAGCATTATTGTTTTCGGAAATGAAGCAAATGGAATTTCTAAACAAATAGAAAATTTCAGTGATCAACAAATTCAAATTCCAAAATTTGGACATGCAGAGTCTCTCAATGTTAGTACATCGGTTGGAATTATTGCAAATGAAATTAAGAGGTTATCCTTCAAAAGTTAGTGAGAGTGTCCAAACTTTTGAACGCAAGAAATCAATTGGGTTATCAAATGAAGTATTGTCATTCAAATGAAGGTTCATCATTCCAGCACCCAACTTCAGTTCTATGCCGAATTTGAAATACTCAAGAAAGAAATCAAATCCACCTCCTACTTCAAAACCAAAATCAGTTTTCTTTATTTTAACAATTTGATCTTCAGGAGAAGCAGATAAATTATTGACATCTTTATCAGAGGCCATATCAATACCAAAACGAATCCCAGTAATGCCATATGCTGCCCAATTTTCTATGCGGTCGGTTCTAAACTTAAACATGGCTGGAAATTCTAGATAGACAGGGCGAATAGCTTTTTTCAACATATATGTCGCTCCATTAGAAGGATCTAAGTAAGTATATTCTAAGTCTCTTTCTTGAAAAGACAGAGATGGAATGGCAAATCTAAGTTTGAAATTTGGATTAAAGTTGATGGAGGATATCACACCCAATGTAAAACCTGGTTTTGAAGCTACAATAAGAGATTGCAAGGAGTCATCTGCGAACTGATGTTCTAATGATCTTTGGATGTAATAATCCGAATTATTATAACTAAGAGCAAATCCAAAATGGATCATCTTATCATCGAAGTCTGATAGTTTTGAATACTGAGCAGACACAGTATTGCAAGTTATTGAGACTAACAAAAACAACGATATAAAGAGTGATTTTTTCACAGCAGTTCAAATATAATAAAAGCTTTAAAGTATAGTTATTTTTTTGCGGAATAGATAGTTGCAATACCTCCAGAAAGTCTTTTCATAAAAAATGAATTAAATCCGGCTGTCTCTAGTTTTCTCAAGAAGGATTCACCTTCAGGAAATGCAGCTACTGATTCAGGCAAATATTGATAAGCAGACTTATCTTTTGAAATAGCGGCTCCGAAAATAGGCAATAGGTATTTAGAGTATATTCCGTACGCTTGTTTGACTGGAAACATACTTGGCTTAGAGAATTCTAAAACCGTAATTTTTCCATCTTTTTTTAATACTCTATTTATTTCAGACAAACCAGCAATAAGGTTTTCAAAATTTCTTACACCAAAACTTACCATTACGGCATCAAATAAATTATCTTCAAAAGGAAGTTTTTCTGAGTCACCTTGGGTAAACTCAATAATCTCATTCAAACCTCTTTTTTTACTTTTCTGTCGACCTACGTTAAGCATGCCGTTTGACAAATCAAGTCCAATGATTTTATTTGGGTTTAACTTTTTTTGTGCCACAAATGCCAAATCTCCAGTCCCTGTGGCTACATCCAAAATGTATTTTGGGTTATTCTCTCCTACTACTTTAATGGTTTTATTTCTCCAAATTTTATCAATTCCAAAACTTAAAAAATGATTTAGAAAATCATATTTGTGAGAAATATTATCAAACATTTGCTCCACCTGTTTCTTTTTGGAAAGATTAGAGTCTTGATATGGTTTTATGTGTTTATTCACTTTGCAAAACTAAAAATTAGAAAATAGTAGAAACAAAATGTTTTATGTTTTTAAGTGTCAATTACGAGATCTAAAAGACAAATACAAAAATTAAATTTTTTACATGAGTTCAATAAAAAAATGATCAACTTAATTTTAAAACGATTTATACCTAATTTTGTGAACACTATAAAATATTCCAAATGAGAAAATTATTAACCATATTAACTTTAACAATACCTATTTTAGTTTTTTCACAAGAACCGAACAATAAGGATGAAAAAAAAGAAAAAAAAGGAATTTACAGATGGGATATTGGGATTAATGGAGGTTTAAATATAAACAACCCCATTGTTGACGACTCCCCAATTAGTGGAGAAAGTTTTCAAGGAAATCTTTACGGACTTACTCTAATATATCATTTCAATAGAATATTTGCATTAAAAGCCGATTTTGATATTGAAAACAGAGGTTGGCAAATGGATGAATTTCAATTACCTGATACTTCCACTAGTTTAGAAGATGTTACGCAAGTGTTAAATTATTTTGATATACCAGCCTTTATGCATATTGGATTTGGTAATAAGTTTAAAATAGATTTAAATGTAGGGCCGTATGTTGGTTTTAAGGTAAAAGACGAAATCGTAAGTTATGAGCCTGATGGAACCCAATTAAATGATTCTGATACAAGAGGAAGAATAGGGATAAGTAAATTTGATAATATTGATTTTGGAGTGGTCTATGGGATTGGATTTGATTATCAATTTCATGAACGTATTTCAATAGGATTTGATGCCCTTTTTGAACGGGGAATGAGAGTGATTAATGAAGGCGGTTATAAAAACTCCTCTATTGATTTTGATTTTGGCATTAACTTTAGGTTGGGGAAAAAGAAGAAGAAAAATAAAAATGACTAAAAAAATAAACCATATCACCACAAGCTCTGAAAAATTCTTAGCGCATTATTTAAATACAGCCTCACCAACTGGATTTGAATCAACTGGTCAAAAAGTATGGCTAGACTACATCAAGCCATATATTGATAAACACATTGTAGATACTTATGGAACCGTAGTTGGAATAATCAACCCTGATGCTAAATACAAAGTAGTTATTGAAGCACATGCGGACGAAATATCTTGGTTTGTGCACTACATAACAGACAATGGATTTATTTATTTAAGAAGAAATGGAGGCAGTGATCATCAAATTGCTCCATCAAAGAGAGTAAACATTCATACTGAAAAAGGAATGGTCAAAGCAGTTTTTGGTTGGCCTGCTATACATACACGAATGGGTGGAATAAAAGAGGAACCACCCAAAAAAGATAATATTTTCCTTGATTGTGGTTGTAAAACAAAAAAAGAAGTTGAAGCTTTAGGTATTCACGTTGGATGTGTAGTTACCTACGAAGACGAATTCATGATTCTAAATAAAAGCAACTATGTAGGTAGAGCTCTTGATAATAGAATGGGAGGATTTATGATTGCTGAAGTAGCTAGATTACTACATAAAAATAAGAAAAAACTACCATTTGGACTGTACATCACCAATGCTGTACAAGAAGAGATTGGATTGAGAGGAGCACAGATGATTGCTGAACGAATTCAGCCAAATATAGCCATTGTTACAGATGTTTGTCATGACACAAATACACCCATGATAAAAAAAATAGTCGAAGGAGATTTATCATCTGGAAAGGGCCCTGTTTTAAGTTATGGTCCTGCCGTGCAAAACAATTTACTTAAGTTCATCATCAAGCAAGCACAAAAAAATAATATTTCTTTTCAACGACTTGCCGCATCAAGAAGTACAGGCACCGATACAGACGCATTTGCCTACTCAAATAAAGGGGTAGCCTCTGCGTTAATATCTTTACCCTTGAGATATATGCACACCACCGTAGAAATGTGTTCAAAAGATGATGTTAATGCCGTGATAGACCTTATTTATCACAGCTTATTAGCGCTTAAAGATGGGCAAACCTTCAATTACTTAAAATAAATGCTGCAAAGACCAAGGAGAAATAGAAAATCAGAAGCGATCAGAAATATGATTGCAGAAACCCAAGTACATAAAAGTGATTTGATTTATCCGTTATTTTTAGTGGATGGGAATAATTTTAAATCACCCATAGAATCTATGCCCAACTGTTTCAGATGGTCTCTAGATTTATTGTTACATGAATTGGATGAATGCTGTAATTTGGGGCTTCAACATTTTGTATTGTTTCCAGCTGTGGATGATCATCTCAAGGATAAAATTGCCAGTTACAGTTACCATGAAGATAACTTCTATCTGAAAGCAATTCATTCTATTAAAGAAAGATTTCCGACCATAACATTAATGAGTGATGTTGCCATGGACCCATATTCTTCCGATGGTCATGATGGATTTGTGGAAAATGGTCAAATATTGAATGATAAAACCTTACCCATTTTGTCTAAAATGGCCACAGCACAAGCACAAGCGGGCATCGACATCATTGGACCATCTGATATGATGGATGGAAGAATAAGAACAATAAGAGAAGAGCTAGACCTAGGCGGATATCAAAATACAAGCATAATGAGCTACACAGCAAAATACGCAAGTTCTTTCTATGGTCCATTCAGGGATGCATTAGATTCAGCTCCAAAAGCTGGAGATAAAAAAACGTATCAAATGGATCCAAGAAATAAAAGAGAGGCACTTATAGAAGCTGAATTAGACGAATTAGAAGGTGCTGATTTTTTAATGGTAAAGCCAGCTCTTAGTTATCTAGATGTGATTCAAACTCTTAGTGAAAACTCCAATCTACCTATAAGTGCTTACAACGTAAGCGGAGAGTATGCCATGGTACATGCGGCAGCAGAAAAAGGGTGGTTAGATTATGAAAACACCTACATTGAAATTCTAACCAGTATTAAGAGAGCTGGTGCAGATTTGATACTAAGTTACTTTGCAAAAGATTTTGTCAAAAGATAGTCCATTATCATCTAATAAATTTTAAGTTAAGTTCTGAGGAATTTGCTTCATCCAATTTGTAATTTCCTTCACTAAAATTCATCAATTCTTGAACAGATTTGATTTTATTTTTGACTATATATTTAACCATTAAACCTCTTGCTGCTTTTGCATAGTTACTAACTATTTTAGGTGTACCGTTCTTCATTTCGTAGAAATCACAATTAATCCACTTTTTATGTAATTGATCTGTTAAAATAACATGACTGTATTCTTTGCTAGCTAGATTTAAAATTATTTTACTCTCCAATTGATTCACATATTCAGTTATTTTTTTTCTCCAAAATTCATACATGGATTTATAACCTTCAATGATTTGATGAGCAATACCCATTTCTAGACGGTAAGGCGCTATTTGATCTAGCGGCCTCAGCAGACCGTAATAGGCACTTAAAATCATTACAGAGTTTTGAGAAAATATTAAATCTTGTTCACTCCATAAACTTGTATCCATGTGCTTAAAGGCAGTGCCTTGATAAGAAAATATGGCTGGTCCTGTATGTTCGTTCTTGAATCCCCACTTCCTTATATTAGTTAATGTAGAGGAAGTGAGCTTCGCGCTTAATTTCATTTTAATTTTAAGGTCATTTTCACTCCATTTTGATAGTGCCATATTAATCCTATTGGCTTCATCCAAAAAAATGGGTTTTGACGTTTCACATTTGATAGAAGAACTAATTGACATGGTCTTAGTGGGAGAAATCAATACTTTCATTTTGTTTTTTTAGATAAAATTGAAATAAAATATGAAAATTATACACATTAAATTATATTTTTATTCTACATATATACTCGGAATATGAACATAGGATTTGTAATGTATAATTGGGAAAGTGTGAAGCCAGAATTGGACACGACCCTTAGACTCATCAAAGAATGCTTATTAAGAGGGCATAAAGTAACCGCCATTTATCCGAATGAAATGGCAATCAGACGTACTGAAGTTTGGGCTAATACTTACGTTATTTCTTCTGATAATTTGGAAACTGAGAATTTTATTGAATTCTACAGTAGCTGCATATTAAAGGAAGAGTTTATTAGAATGAGCGAGCACGATGTGGTATTTTTTAGAGACAATCCACCCTTAGATAATCACTTGCTTAATTTCATGGACACATTAGAAAATGATGTGTTTTTTATAAATTCTATATCAGGGTTAAGAAAAGCTAATAACAAAATTTATCCTGCTACATTAGCAAACATGCATTCTGAGACAGACAAGAGCAGAAGATATATTCCACTTACCACCGTATCACGAAACCCAAAATACCTCAAGCAAGTGATCAAAGAATATGATAACGACAAGTTTATTTTAAAACCTATGGACGGTTTTGGAGGAAGCGGAGTCATATTACTAGATAAATCCTCAACTACCTCAAATCATAATGTGAATTCATTATTGGATTTTTACATTAATCAGGGTGGGAAAAATAATTATATCATTCTGCAGGAATTTATAGAAACTGAACTTAAAGGAGACGTTAGGGTAATTATGCTAAATGGAGCTCCTGTTGGTGCTATGAGACGGGTCCCAGCCAAAGATGACCACAGATCCAATGTGCACGCAGGGGGACATTGCGTTACTCATAATTTAAATGAAAGTGAAAAAAAACTTTGTGAAACAATAGGACCTAAACTAGTTGAGGATGGACTTTTTCTAGTTGGACTTGACCTTATGGGGAATAAACTTATTGAGGTAAATGTTTGTAGCCCAGGTGGTTTTGCAGAAATCAATGATGAAAGAAGTGATAACCTTCAGGAATATGTAATTGATTTTGCAGAACAAGTAAATAATGCTAGAAAAAGCTGATGGTTCAAGCAGAAGTTCTATCCATTAGTCATATCATTAAAAAAATTAAGAATGGTGAAATTTTTGAAGCTGTTCCGATTGATTACTCGTTTCACCTTAAAATTAGAGATTACATCCCATATATATGTGCTGCAATTCATGCAGGTCACAATTTTAGAAACAACTTAAAAGATAAAGTTATTCATTCGGAGTATGAGAGATGGTATGAAGAAGATCCTCATACGGATACATTTATTTCATCCATGCCCCTTACTATTGTAGGATTAGACTCCAGATTTGAGTATGACCTAAACAGAAGCCCTGAAAAATGTGTCTATAAGGACGCCTGGGGTAAACCTGTCTGGAAAAAACCATTATCAAAATCTTTAGAAAAGGAAAGTTTAAAAAAACATGAAAATTTTTACAAAGTTGTAGATGCTTTAATCCAATTTATAGAGAAAAAATTTGGCGGATGTTTAGTGTTTGATATGCATTCTTACAACTTTGTTAGACATCAAAAAGAAGTCCCTGTTTTTAATATTGGAACTGCTAATGTAGATGAATCAAGATATGAAAGAGCTATTGACTATTGGTACAAAAAATTAAAAAGTATCACCATAAGAAGTATTGAAAGTACAACAGAAATTAATGGACCTTTTCAAGGTAATGGATATTTCTTAACCCACATCACTAATACATTTAATGATACCCTTGTATTTGCCACGGAAGTAAAGAAAATATATTGTAATGAATTGGACGGAAGTGATTATCCATTAGTAATAAATGATTTAGAAGAAGGATTTAAAAAAATCATTATTGAAACAAGTACCTTTTTTGTTGAAAACGAACTCAAACTCAAGGTAAAACGAAAATCTCTATTATCATTTGGAATTGATAATGAACTCAAAAAGGTTGATCAAGACCTTTACCAACTTACCAAAAAATTAGAAATATTAAATTACATCACTCCCCAAAACTTAGAAACCGAACAAAAGCGATTTTTAAAGGATAAAGGGGTGCAAAATCCAACATTCAAATATCGTCAAATTGTAGAACACCCATTTGAGTTTAAGCGCAAGTTATTTGCACTAAAATTAGAAAATGTAAAAGATGTTTCCATTGCTAAAGTTTATAGAGACGTCATTCAAAGTTATGCGGATAAAGTAGATATGCTCAATACAATTGGAACCAATAAATTCTTCTTTAATTCCCTTCGATATTTTGGACAGCCCAATGAAATAGACCTCCGAAATGCTCACTTTATTCTGAATTGCCCTGACGAAACTGCTAGTACAGAATTAATGCATATTGAAGACGTAAAAGAAGTTTTTGAAAATGAAATTTCCAACTATGGGTTTGATGCTAAAGTGGAAATTACTAAAAACCTCACCGCAGAGATTATGGTACTAAACTATGATAGAAAAGTACTATTAAAAAAAGGGACGCATCTTTCAGTTGATAGCGTTAAATCACTAGTGCACCATGAAATAGGAGTACACATGGTAACCACCATAAATGCGGTAAATCAACCATTAAATATTTTTAAACTGGGCTTTCCAACTAATACATATACTCAAGAAGGAATAGCAGTACTAACTGAATATCTTTCTGGATTTCTGACCATTAAAAGATTAAAAGAATTAGCACTAAGAGTTGTGGGTGTTGATATGATGATTAACGGATTAGATTTTAAAGCCGTTTATCATGAATTGGTCAATTCATACTATATTGATCCCAACGAAGCTTTTATCATAACCACAAGAATTTTTAGAGGTGGTGGTTTTACTAAGGACCATTTATATTTAAAAGGCTTTATAAGAATATATAATCATTGGAAGTCTGGAAAATCGCTAGAACCGCTTTTAATCGGAAAAAATTCTATTCAATATTATGATATCTACAAAGAGATGATTGCAAGAGAATTGGCCTTTTCTCCCAAATACGTTACAAGCATATTAAAAAATCCGATTAAAGCAAGGAAAGAGGTCGAGTTTGTCTTAAGCGGTCTTGTAGGTTAAGCATCATTAATTTTTATAAAAAGGTAGTTTAACCACCTTTAAAGGAACTGCTTTATTACGAATAGCCAATGCTAAGTTGTTTTCATTAGTCAGTTCTATTTTTTTCACATATCCTAAGCCAATGGCTTTTTGAGTACTTGGGCTCATAGTCCCCGAAGTAACTCTTCCCACTACTTCATTTTTTGTATTTATAATGGAATAGTCTTTTCTTGGAATACCTCTCTCTAATAATTCAAATGCGATTAATTTATATTCCGTTCCATTCTCCTTATCAGAAAGGATTTTATCCATGCCTACAAAATTCTTTGAAAACTTTGTTACCCAGGCTAGACCAGCAGCTATTGGTGAAGTCGTCTCATCAATTTCGTTTCCATACAAACAATACCCCATTTCTAATCTCAACGTATCTCTAGCCGCTAAACCTGCTGGTTTTAGTTCATATTCTTGACCAACTTCAAATAATAAATTCCAGAGTGTTTCAGCGTCTTTGTTTTTAACGTAAAGTTCAAACCCACCCGATCCAGTATATCCAGTAGCTGAAATGATGACACCAGGAACTTTCCCCAAATCCCCTTTAATAAAATGATA
>ENA-OSEY01000414-OSEY01000414.1-marine-metagenome-genome-assembly--contig:-NODE-414-length-31566-cov-4.119026_pt1 | contig 31566 bp, 22 predicted proteins | sample MGYA00248465_ERZ534230 | MGnify/ENA primary metagenome ERZ534230 (study PRJEB26409, sample SAMN06344110) | marine metagenome | isolation source: Sea water from surface | place: Atlantic Ocean:Southern... | reverse complement strand
CTAACCAACTGAACTACCAGACCCGAATCCAAGGACGCTAATATACGCTTGATTTTGTTTATGCCAACCATTAATTGTGAAAAGATTTCTACAAAGCAGCGTCTATTGCACCTTGGTATGTTGTCTTCGGGGAAACACCTACATGCCTTCCAATTAACTCGCCTTTGTCAAATAAAAGAACTGTTGGAATATTTCTTACTCCATATTTTGCAGCAAATTCTTGGTTTGCATCTACATCAACTTTTCCAACAACAGCTTTGCCAGCGTAGTCATTACTTAGTTCCTCAATGATCGGTCCTACCATTCTACAGGGACCACACCATGCTGCCCAAAAATCCACTAAAACGGGTTTATCTGATTTTAAAACTACGTCTTCAAAAGTTGCATCTGTAATTTCTAATGCCATAATTCAATTTTTATGTGCCAAATGTAACTGTTTTTTTTATCTGATGTATATCAGTTTAAATCAAATTTATTTATCATAGAATGCGTTTCTATAATAAATTAATTTAGCTTATACAACCATTCCTGCCCTTTCAGTTCGTTAAGAAACTCAGAAGTAATTTTAACTTTTTGTTTTCTACTATTCAATGTGAGTTTTACTTTTTTTTCTGAATCATATAGATTAAAATACAACGGTTTGTCACCTTTGAAAGATTTAAGATAATTCTGCAAGTCATCAATTTTTTCTTTTTTCAGCTTTTTAACATCTATATTGAGTGTAATTTTTTTAGCATTATTTTCTATTGTGTTTTCAAGCATTTCAAAATTTAAATATTGTATTCTAGGTGAACCTATTTTTCCTGTTTCCTTATTTATCCATCCCTCCCGAATCATTATTCTAATTCTAATAAACTGATTACTTACCAGAAAGTGCCGGTATTTCAAATAATCTTCTCCAAAAATCCTAAATTCATATAGATCGGTGAAATCTTCCAAAGTAAATCGAGCCCAGCTTTTTCCTGCCCTACTTTCGAGATGTTCCACTTCGTTGACAATTCCCCCTACACTTAGCTCTCTATTGACATGATTTTCTAAATCACCTAAATGATTTAATGATATTGAAACAAAATGGTCCATAGCAAGATTAAAATCATCCAATGGGTGAGAGGAAATATAAATTCCAACTACCTCTTTTTCTTTTTTTAAACGAATTAAATTACTCCAATTATCGCAACTTGGAATATTAAGATCTTGGTAATAGTTTTTTGTTTCCTCGTTAAAAAGACTTGTTTGGGATGAATTTAAATTTTCTTGGTATTTAGATCCAAATCGCATTACTTTTTCTAAAAATATGCTCCCATCACTATCTACATTAAAATATTGCGCTCGGTGTGTATTTTCAAAAGAATCTAATCCTCCAGCAAGAACTAAATTCTCAAAGGTCTTTTTATTCGCTGCTCTTAAATCAATTCTTTTTACGAGATCAAAAATAGAATTGTATTTTTCTTTTTTTCGATTATTAATAATAGTCTCAACTGCACTTCTCCCAACTCCTTTTATGGCTCCCATTCCAAAACGAATCGCTTTGTCTTCATTAACTGTAAATTTGTAAAATGATTCGTTGACATCTGGCCCTAACACTTTTAAGCCCATCCGTCGACACTCTTCCATGAAAAAGGTGACTTGTTTAATATCATTCATATTGTTTGAAAGGACTGCTGCCATATACTCAGCAGGATAATGGGCTTTAAGATAGGCTGTTTGAAATCCAATCCAAGCATAGCAAGTTGAATGGGATTTATTGAATGCATATGCAGCAAAGGCTTCCCAATCTTTCCATATTTTCTCTAATATGTCTTCTGGATGACCATTCTTTTTTCCACCATTAATAAATTGTGGTTTCAATTTTTGTAGCAATGTAAAAATCTTTTTCCCCATGGCCTTTCTTAAAATATCTGCATCACCTTTAGAAAAATTTGCAAGCTTTTGAGAAAGTAGCATAACCTGCTCTTGATAAACAGTAATTCCATACGTCTCTTTGAGATATTCCTCCATAACAGGCAAATCGTAGGAGATTTTTTCATTCCCATTTTTACGATCTACAAAAGTTGGTATGTATTCTAGAGGTCCTGGACGGTAAAGAGCATTCATTGCAATCAAATCACCAAATACTGTTGGCTTTAAATCTTTTAAATACTTTTGCATTCCCGCTGACTCATACTGAAAAATACCAACCGTTTCTCCTCTTTGAAAAAGCTCATAAGTTTTTTGATCGTCTAGAGGGAAACTGTCCGGATCAAGCTCAACATTATATTTATATTTTACTAATTTGACAGTGTCTTTAATTAGAGTCAACGTTTTTAGTCCTAAAAAATCCATTTTTAAAAGTCCCGCATCTTCAACAACTGAATTGTCAAATTGGGTAACGTACAATTCAGAGTCTTTTGCTGTAGCAACAGGGACAAATTGTGTTATATCGTCTGGTGTTATGATAACTCCACATGCATGAATACCAGTATTCCGCAATGAACCCTCAAGGACCTTTGCTTGCTGTATTGTTTGTCCAGAGATTGAATCCTCATTCGCTAAATCCTTAATCTCATTAACTCTTGATATTTCTTCTGATCGAAGGTTTTCTTTAAGTTCATCTTGTGTTGAATTAAAGATTTTTTCCAATTTAATGTTGGGTAATAGTTTAGCTATTCTATCTGCTTCGCCAAGGGGCAAATCTAAAACTCTAGCAGTATCACGTATTGAAGACTTAGCTGCCATAGTTCCGTAAGTGATGATCTGAGCTACTTGATTAGAGCCATATTTTTCTATGACATAATCCATAACAAGTGATCTTCCTTCATCGTCAAAATCAATATCTATATCTGGCATACTTACACGATCTGGATTTAAAAAACGCTCAAATAGAAGATTGTATTTTATTGGATCAATATTTGTAATTTTTAAGCTATATGCTACTACAGAACCCGCAGCAGATCCTCTGCCTGGCCCTACAGAAACATTCATATTTCTTGCAGCATTAATAAAATCCTGAACAATTAAAAAATACCCTGGGTAACCTGTTTTAGCGATTACGTCCAATTCAAAATCGATTCTGTCCTTTATTTCAGAAGTTAAATCAGAATATCTTTCTTTAGCACCTTTATAGGTTAGATATCGTAAATATCTATTCTCACTGTTTTTACTATCAATGTCATCTTTTATTTGATACTTTTCTGGAATCTCGAATTTTGGGAGTAATACATCTCTAGACAATTCAAATGGATCAATTTTATCAACTAGTTTTCTAATATTTGTTATTGCCTGAGGCAAATCACTAAATAAGCTTTTCATCTCATTAGTGGACTTAAAATAATATTCCTGGTTTGGAAGACCATATCGAAATCCTCTACCTTTTCCAATTGGTGTGGCTTGCTTCTCTCCTTCCTTTACACATAGTAGAATATCATGAGCATTTGCTTCTTCTTTATTAACATAGTAGGTGTTATTGGTAGCAATAACAGGAATATTATATTTTTTAGAAAAATAAATAAGTTGTTCGTTTGCTCTATCTTCTCCCTCCTCTCCGTGCCTCATTAATTCAATATAGAAGTCATCTCCAAATTGACTGTACCACCATTTTAGAGCTTCTTCAGCTTGACTATCCCCCAAATTGAGTATTTTTGACGGTATTTCTCCATACATATTCCCTGTAAGAACAATTAAATGTTGTTTATATAATTCAACTAATTTTTTATCAATCCTTGGAACATAATAAAACCCATCAACATAAGATAAGGAAGTTAGTTTCGCCAAATTATGGTACCCTTTTTTATTTTTGGCTAAGAAAATGATTTGGTATCCGTCATTTCTTCTTGTTTTATCTTTATGATCATCACAAACATAAAATTCACAACCAACTATAGGTTTTATTTTTTTATCATCACTAACATTAGAATTATATTTATTTGTTGCTTTTATAAAATGAAATGCACCCATTAAGTTTCCATGATCAGTAAGTGCAATAGCTGGCATATTATCTTTTGCTGCAGCTTCCACTAATTGATTTATTCTTGAAGTAGATTGCAAGACCGAAAATTGCGAGTGATTATGTAAATGAACGAAAGAGGAATCTGATAAATAGCTGTCTGAAATACTTTTAGCATTATCAATTTTATTGGTAGCTTTTTCATTTTTAATAGCATTTGAAGCCAATTTAAAATTTTGATGGTTTAACCCAATTAATTGAAAAGGATTTCTTTTTTCAAGTATTTCAGCTGTTTCTAATTTTTGATTTTCAAAAGCTGAAGGGTGTAATTTATTTAATCTCAATAACTCTAAGAAAACACGAGAAGTTGCCTCAACATCGGCAGCTGCATTATGTGCTTCATCAAAATTTTCTTTGAACACAAAAATATATAGTTCACTAAGAGTTGGAAACTTAAATTTTCCTCCACGCCCACCTTTTATTTTACATAAATTTGCTGTTTCATCGTTACAAGTATCAATAAGCTTTTTTTCTGCTAAAACATCATTTAAACCTAAACGTAAGAATTCAGCTCCTAAAATATTACGATCGAATGAAATATTATGTCCAACCAAAAATTCTGATTTGACGACAGCATTATAAAACTCATCCAATACTTGTTGTAAACTAGCTCCTTGTTTATCTGCAAGAGCAGTGGAAATACCATGTACTTTTTCGGATTCATATGGAATACTAAATCCGTCTGGTTTTATTAAAAAACTTTTTTGAGAGACTAATTCGCCTTTATTGTCGTGGATTTGCCACGCAACTTGAACACAACGGGGCCAATTATCAAGGTCATTTAAGGGTGCATCCCAACGTTTCGGTAATCCTGTGGTTTCGGTATCAAAAATTAAATACATCGAATCTAAAATAAAAAAATATTAAGGTTGACCGAAAGAGAGTTATTGACATTTATCAACGTTTTTTTTTTTTCCTTTTTCGTAACTTCCAACCGAAAAAGAAAAAATTAAAATGCCGCTACTTGAATTCACAAAAAATGGAATTTACTGCAGACAAGCTGACGTTTATTTGGATCCTTGGACGGGGGTAGATAAAGCAATAATTTCTCATGGCCATTCTGATCACGCCAGATGGGGAAGCAAACGTTATATAACACATGAAATTAATGCCCCCATAATTACTCATAGGCTTGGAAAGATTTTAGTAACTACTAAAAAATATGGTGAAACATTTCAAATAAATGGTGTAAAGTTTTCTTTTCACCCTGCAGGACACGTCCCAGGGTCATCTCAAATTAGAGTAGAATATAAAGGTGAGGTATGGGTTTTTACTGGAGATTATAAAACTCAAGTTGATGGAATCTCTACTCCTTTTGAACTCATTAGATGTAACACTTTTATAACTGAGTGCACTTTCGGTTTACCTGTCTTCAAATGGGGAAAACCACTACGGGTTCACGATGACATAAACAGATGGTGGGCAAATAATAAGTCAGATAAAGTTACAAGCTTGTTAATGGGCTACTCTCTTGGGAAAGTACAAAGGCTTTTAAAACACATTGATTGCAAAACAGGGAAAATCTTTACCCATGGAGCAACAGAAAAAATGACTAATATATTAAGGCAATTCATTGACTTCCCTAAAACTCAATTAATAACGCGTGATACTAAAAAAGCAGAAATTGAAGGGAATTTAGTTCTCGCTCCACCAGCTGTAATGGGTAGTGCCTGGGCAAAAAAACTTGGAGAAATTTCAACAGGCTATGCTTCCGGATGGATGACTTTTAGAGGGGCTAGAAGAAGGCGTGCAGTTGACCGTTCGTTTGTATTATCGGATCATGCAGATTGGGAAGGGTTATTATCAGTCATAAAAGCTACAGGTTGTGAAGATATAATTACTACTCATGGCTACACGGATATTTTTGCTCGTTATCTCAAGGAAAATGGTTGGAATGCTCGTACTGAAAAAACCAAATATGAAGTAGAAACTATTGATTCTGAAGTAATTTAAATGAGACGTTTTGCAGCTCTAATAGAAGAATTAGATAGTACTAATAAAACTAATGAAAAGGTAAAAATTTTAACAAATTATTTTAAAAGTACACCACAAAAAGACTCTCTTTGGGCAATTGCACTTTTATCCCATAGACGTCCTCCCCGTCCACTTAATACGACTTTAATGAGGATTTGGGCCTCAGAATTAGCAGAGGTCCCAGACTGGCTTTTTGAGGAATCTTATCACATTGTAGGAGACCTTGCCGAAACTATTTCTCTTTCAGTTCCTCAAGAAATTCATTTGACGCCACCTTCACTATCTGAATGTATTAAAGAAATAATTAATTTAAAGTATAAAGATGAAAAAGAGAAAAAAAGTTACGTATTTAAGTGTTGGAGGAGTTTTAATAACTACGAAAAATTTGTCTTTAATAAGATACTCACAGGAGGATTTCGTATTGGTATAAGTCAAAAACTTATGACTCGTGCTCTTTCAAAAGCAGTCAAAGTTGAAGAAAATATTTTAGCTCACCGTCTAATGGGACAATGGTCACCGATGACTACAACTTTTGAAGAACTAATAATTAATCCTAATCCTGAAGATCAAATTTCTCAACCCTATCCATTTTTTTTAGCTTATCCAATTGATCAAGATTTCCAAGATAAAGAGTTAGTTCAAAATTGGTGTTTTGAACACAAATGGGATGGGATGAGGTCCCAATTAATAATAAGAAAAGGGAAATATTTTTTGTGGAGTCGTGGAGAAGAATTAATTACAGATAAATTCCCCGAGCTTAGTTCACTAGTTGGCTTAATTCCAGATGGTACAGTTTTAGACGGAGAGCTTTTACCCTATAAAGAAAATAAAATTGGATATTTTAATGACTTGCAAAAAAGAATTGGACGTAAAACTGTATCGAAAAAATTACAGGATGAAATTCCAATTGTAATAATGCTTTATGACATATTGGAATGGGAGGGAAATGACATAAGAAATTACCATTTAATAAGACGAAAAGAAATTTTAGAATCTCTTTATAAAAAAATTATAGTTTACAATGCTCCTGTACTTTTATCTCAGGTAATGTTTTTTGAGAATTGGAAAAAGGTTAAAGAGGAAAGAAAAAGAGCAGACGAAAAATCTAGTGAGGGCTTAATGATAAAGAGAAAAGATTCGATATATTCTGTAGGGAGAAAGAAAGGTTTTTGGTTTAAGTGGAAATCTGATCCAAAGACAATTGATGCTGTACTAACTTATGCTATGAGAGGACATGGTAGACGAACTAACCTTTATACAGATTATACTTTTGCTCTCTGGAATGATGAAAAACTAGTAACTTTTGCAAAGGCATACTCTGGACTAACAGATATGGAAATAAGAAAAGTTGATAGGTTCATAAAACAAAATACTATTGATCGTTTTGGCCCTGTTCGTCAAGTAAAGCCAGAATTAGTTTTTGAAATCGCTTTTGAGGGGATTGCTTCATCATCTCGGCACAAAAGTGGTTTTGCTGTACGTTTCCCAAGGATTTTACGTTGGCGTCATGACAAAAAGATAGCCGATGCAAATACAATAAACGATCTTAAACAATTTTTGCGGTGATCAAAGTATTAAAGTGGTTTAAAAAGAGGGGTTGGAATGCGCAAAAATTCCAAAAAGAATGTTGGAAAGCTTACTCTGAGGGAAAAAATGGAATTCTCCATGCTCCGACAGGAAGTGGAAAAACCTATGCAATATGGGGAGGTATTATCGATGAATCATTAAAAATGAAAAAACATAAAACTGGTATCCAAGCAATATGGATAACTCCCTTACGTGCTCTAGCTGTAGAAATTCAAAAAGCAATACAAATAATGACTAATGATTTAAATCCTGATTTAAAAATTGCGCTTCGCACAGGAGACACATCACAAAAAGAAAGAGGAAATCAAAAACGAAAACCCTCTTTTGGTCTTGTTACAACACCAGAGAGTTTGCACCTTTTGTTAAGCACTAAAGACCATCAAAAAACACTCAAGAGTCTGAAAATAATTGTAATAGACGAATGGCACGAGCTTCTGGGAACAAAAAGAGGTGTTCAAATTGAATTAGCTATTGCATACTTAAATTCTTTTCTTCCTAATCTTAAAGTTTGGGGTATATCAGCAACAATTGGAAATAAAGATTTAGCTAGTAAAATTTTATTGGGATCTTCAAAATCTTTTGTAACAGTAAATGCAGAAATCCAAAAAAAAATAGAGGTTGAATCAATTTTACCAAAAAATATGGAAAGATTCCCTTGGCGTGGTCACCTAGGAATTCATCTTTTGTCTCATGTACTAGAAATAGTTAAAAAAAATAAAACTACATTAATCTTTACTAATACACGTGCTCAATGTGAAATATGGTATCACCATCTTCTAGACGGAAACCCAGAGCTTGCTGGAGATATTGCAATGCATCATGGCAGCATTGATAAAAAAATTCGATTATGGGTAGAAGATGCCCTCAGAAAAGAAAATCTTAAAGTAGTAGTTTGCACTTCGAGTTTAGATTTAGGTGTTGATTTTTCACCAGTAGAAAATTGCATACAAATAGGAAGTCCAAAAGGTGTAGGTCGATTTATTCAGAGAGCAGGTAGAAGTGGGCATCAACCAAAAGCAAAAAGCAAAATTTATTTTCTTCCAACTCATGCTATGGAGCTAATTGAGTCGTTAGCTCTACAAAGAGGAATCGAAAAACATAAAATAGAAGATCGTCTCCCTTATCTTAATAGTTATGACGTACTTTTTCAATTTTTGATGACACTTGCTGTAGGAAGTGGCTTTGATCAAAAGGACTTGTTCCCTGTAATTCAAAAAACATTTTGTTTTCAAACTATTAAAAAAGAACAATGGCAGTGGATACTAAATTTTTTAGTCAAAGGAAGTCAGAGCTTAGAATATTATGACGAATATAAAAAAGTAACAATTCTAGAAAATGGAATATATAAAGTAATAAATAAGGGAATAATAATGCGTCATCGTCTTTCTATTGGAACGATAGTGGGTGATGCTACATTGAAAGTTAGATATCAAAAAGGAGGTTATTTAGGATCTGTTGAAGAATGGTTTATATCGAAATTAATCCCCGGAGATATATTTACTTTCTCCGGTCGAAACTTAGAATTAATTAGAATCCGTAACATGGAAGTGATTGTGCGTAAATCCAAATCTAAAAAAACAAGAATCCCTTCGTGGATGGGAGGAAGAATGAGCTTCAGTGCACATCTAAGTAATTTACTCAAAAATGCACTTTACGAAGAAACGAATAAAAATAGTCCCGAATTTAGAGCATTAAGTCCCATTTTTGATCAACAAAAAAAGGAATCAATTATACCAAAATCTAATGAATTCTTAATTGAGCGCTTTGAAACTAGAGAGGGGTTTCATACAATATTCTATCCATTTGAGGGATATGCTATTCATGAAGTGATGGCCAGCCTCTTAGCATATCGAATTAGTCTTTTAAAACCAATTAGTTTTAGCATGTCATTTAATGATTATGGATTTGAGCTTTTGTCGGATCAAACTTTTTCAAAAGAGGACTTTCTTGATAATAATTTACTAACAAAAAACTATTTAAAAGATGATATTGAGAGGAGTATAAATATATCTGAGATGTCTAGACGTCGCTTTAGGGATATAGCTGTAATTTCTGGGTTAGTATTTCAAGGTTTTCCTGGTAAACCCATAAAAAGTAAACATCTACAGAGTGGTTCTCAACTTTTTTATAATGTTTTCAAAGATTACGAACCTGACAATTTATTGTACCAGCAAGCTATTGAGGAAACTTTTGAACATGGTATGGAAAGTGGCCGAATGATAAAGGTGTTTGAAAACATTGAAAATCAATCAATAGTTTGGCGTAATTGCAGTCAACCTACACCATTTTCCTTTCCTATAATTACTGATCGAATAAGAACTAAGCTTTCTTCTGAAAGTGTAGAAGATCGTATTAGAAAAATGTCTCTCCAACTCGAAAAAGGTAAAACATGAATTCAATTGAAATAAATAACCATAATTTTATTCTACACCCAAGTGGGGCAATTTTTTGGTTGGAGAAAAAAACTCTTTTTTTAGCTGATGTTCACCTAGGTAAAGTTGCTCATTTTAGAAAAAATGGGATTGCTGTACCAAGAAAAGCTGAGGGACTGTTTTACGAAAAGATTACAAAACTGTTAAATGATTTTACAACAACACGTATTATTTTTTTAGGAGATCTTTTCCATAGTGAACTAAACAACGAATGGTATTTATTCGAATCATGGGTTAAAAAACAAAATCTTGAAATAATTTTAATTGAAGGTAACCATGATATTATCCCTAAACTTGAATTCAATTCTATAAATGTAAAAATTTTAGAAAATTTAATTGAGGACAAATTTTATTTTACTCACCTCCCAATTCACAAGAAAGATTATTTTGTTTTTTGTGGACACATCCATCCGGGTGTAAAACTCAAAGGGTCTGGTTTGCAGCAAATGAAAATGCCATGTTTTTTTAAATCAAAAGATCAATTAATACTCCCGGCTTTTGGAGGATTTACAGGTCTACATATATTGTCCCCAACTAAAGGCGTTAAAGTTTATATAACAACAGGAAAAGAAGTAATGGAAATGTCTTGACTAAAAATCTAAGAAATTATCTTTGGTAAAAAAAATAATCAATTCATTGCTAGATAAGTTTGATAACTTAAATTCACAGGAGGAACTGAAATTAGCTTTTTCAGCAAATCGTTGTACGCATGTTAAAGGACTAGTTGGATCCGGATTATCATTTAGAATAGCAGCAGCTTTCAAAAATTTAAATCAATCTATTTTATTTATTCATGATAGTGCAGAAAAAGCTGCTTACTTTTTAAATGATTTTGAATATCTAGTTGGCCCCTCTAACGTTAATTATTTCCCTTCAAGCTTTAGACAGTCCTATGCACCAGAAACAACTGACAATTCAAAGATACTGGTAAGGTCTGAAGCCTTAAAGAAACTTAATAGTTCAAATAAAGCAAGAATAATTGTTACCTACACCCAAGCCATTTTTGAGAAGATTATTTCACAAAAGAACCTAAAAAAAATTTCTTTAAGACTAAAAAAAAATAACAATTTCTCATTTGGTATTCTTAATGAACGTCTTTTCGAAATGGGATTTGATCGTGTAGATTTTGTAAGTAGTCCTGGGGAATTTGCTGTGCGAGGAGGAATAATTGATGTTTTTTCTTTTGCTTACCAACATCCTTATAGAATTGAGTTTTTTGATCAAACAATAGAACGTTTATCCTGTTTTGATGTTGTCTCTCAAAGATCGATCTCAAATTTTGATGAAGTTGAGTTAATTCCAAATATTTCAGACCATCATAATACCGCCGAACGTAAAATTTTTACTTCTTTTTTCAGTGATAATACTTGCTTTATTTATTCGGATTTTGATAAGATAATGTCTGGATTAGATAAAATGTTTAAAAATGCAAGCAGTGTTTACGATAAGATTAAGACAAACAAACAATATCCCCCCGAAAATTTATTTGTTAATTCTGCTGATTGGATAGAAAGTTGTCAAAAAAAATCAATTATAGTTCTCGAAAAAACAGATAAGCTAAAAGCATACAAACAGATTTTTATTAAACAATCACCACAACCCTCATTCAACAAAAAATTTGATTTATTGGTTAATCACTTAAATGAAAATAAAAAAAGAAGTTATACTAATACCATTTTTTGTAGCAATGAAAATCAAGCAAAAAGATTTCGTGACATTTTTGAAGAAATGAAAAAAACAGTTCATTATAATATAAGCGTAAATGCAGTTTTTGAAGGGTTCGAAGATTTAGAGGCCAAGTGGTGTTGTTTCACTGATCACCAAATTTTTGAGCGCTATCATAAATATAGACTTAAATCTGATCTTAGGAAAAAAGATACTTTGAGCCTTAAAGAGTTAACACAGATGGATGTTGGTGATTATGTGACTCACATAGATCACGGGATTGGAACTTTTGGTGGCTTACAATATATAGAGGTAGAGGGAAAATTACAAGAGTCTATTAAACTGATTTATGCAGATAGAGATGTTCTTTATTTAAGTGTTCACTCTCTTCACAAAATAAGTCGATATGCAGGAAAAGATGGTAAAGTACCAAAAATTTATAAGCTTGGATCTAAGGCATGGAAAGCGTTAAAACAAAAAACAAAGAAAAGGGTAAAAGAAATTGCATTTGATCTTATTGAACTATACGCTAAAAGGAAACAAAAAATTGGTTTTGCCTTCAATCCAGACAGCTATTTACAATGGGAATTGGAATCCTCTTTTTTATTTGAAGATACACCTGACCAGGAAAAAGCTACAAAAGCCATAAAAAAAGATATGGAATTAAATATCCCTATGGATCGCCTCATATGTGGAGATGTAGGGTTTGGGAAAACGGAAGTTGCTATAAGAGCAGCTTTTAAAGCTGTAGACAATAGCAAACAGGTCGTAGTATTGGTTCCTACAACTATATTAGCCTTTCAACATTTTAAAACATTTTCCAAAAGATTAGAGGAATTCCCGGTTAAAGTAGACTATCTAAATCGTTTTCGGTCAACAAAAGATAAAACCAAAATCTTAAGTGATTTGAGTTTAGGAAAAATTGACATTTTGATTGGAACTCATCAATTGGTAAATAAGAAAATTTTATTTAAGGATTTGGGCCTCTTAATAGTAGATGAGGAACAGAAATTTGGAGTTGCGGTTAAAGAAAAAATAAGATCAATAAAAGAAAATATTGATGTGTTAACTTTGACAGCTACACCAATTCCTAGAACACTTCAGTTTAGTTTAATGTCAGCGCGTGATTTGTCTGTTATTAATACACCTCCACCAAACCGATATCCCATAGAAAGTGAGGTTATTCGATTTAATTCGAATTTAATAAAAGATGGTATTTTTTATGAGCTTCAAAGAAAGGGGCAAATATTTTTTATTCATAATCGAGTTGAAAACATTATGGAAATTTCAAGTTTTCTACAGCGTCTCGTTCCGGACGCAAGAATTGCAGTTGGTCACGGTAGAATGGATGGTAGAAAATTAGAACAAGTATTATTAAACTTTATGAATGGTAATTACGATATCCTCGTTGCTACAACCATAATTGAAAATGGATTAGATGTACCAAATGCAAATACAATGTTTATAAATAATGCGCATAATTTTGGACTAAGTGATTTGCATCAAATGAGGGGGAGGGTCGGCAGAAGCAACAAAAAAGCCTTTTGTTATTTCATAACCCCTCCATTATCTTCTATTAGCTCAGACTCACAAAAAAGAATTAAAACTGTAGAACAATTTTCAAACCTTGGCTCTGGTATACAAATTGCTATGAAAGATTTAGAAATTAGGGGAGCTGGAGATCTATTGGGAGGGGAACAAAGTGGTTTCATCAATGAGATGGGATTTGATACTTATCAAAAAATCTTACAACAAGCAATTGAAGAATTAAAAGAGAATGAATTTAATTCTGTTTATTCAAATGATATAAATGATAATATTGGCCAATATGTTGATGAAATTCAAATTGATACTGATCTCGCAATTTACATTCCAGACTATTATATTAATATTGTTAGAGAGCGATTAGCACTATACCAAGAGTTAAGTAAAATTAATAATGATAGTGCCTTAGAAGATTTTAAAATTAAACTTAAAGATCGATTTGGTCCCCTTCCAAGCGAAACAAAAGAGTTATTAGAAACTGTTCGATTAAAACGAGTAGCATCCAAACTTGGTATAGAAAGAATTGTACTTAAAAAAGGAATATGTATTTGCTATTTAATAGCAGATCAAAAAAATAAATTTTACAATAGTCAAAATTTTGACTATTTGATAAATCAAATTAAAAAAGGGTCAGGTAGGATTGAAATAAAACAGAAAAAAACATCTGGTGGTATAAAACTAATACTTTCAATAAGCGAGGTAAAAAATATAAAAGCAATAACTATTTTACTGCAAAATTTATTGAAGGAAAGCTAAAGTTTTTTTAAATTTTTAATCACTTTAAATGCAATATCTACATCATCCTCACTCATTAAAATTGTAAATTCATTTGAAGTAGATATTACTTCCCTAATATTAACCCCCTCCCATGATAATCTTTGGAAAATAAAATAATAAATCCCAGGAATTTTAACATTATCAACAGGAAGTTTAATAGTAATAGATGATAAATTTTCCACTTTTGAATGGCATACTTCGTTTTTAAAAAGATCGTCAACTAATGAAATAATATTTTGACTAACAACTATGTTTGATTCAGAAACCCCTCTTGAAGATGTGTAAAAAATGTTTTTTTTGTTTTCTATTTCTTTTAGAAGGTTTGCTTGCGTAAGCAATAAAGTTTCTGAGAGTAAAAAACCATAATCCACTAAATAAGAGCGAACAGTTATATCTCCAATATTTTTTAAAACTCTACTAATTTTTTTTGTGACTGAAAACGCCGCATCATCAGAAACTCTTTTTAATGACATAACTATAGCTCCTTGATTTACTTTTTTTCTCATCAAGTTTTCAATATCATTATGAATATTTCTGGCTAATGATGTCAAATTGATAATTCCTTCATTGAGTGCCGAAGCTAAATATGGTTTAGTTTTAATATATTCTGTTACGGTAGCAGCAATTGTCTTCATTTGATTAAAATCTAAAGTTTATTAGGCAAAATTAATTTTTTCTAACAAAAAGTTAAATATTTAACAAATACAATTTAAAATGCGCAATAAAAGCATATTACAAAATAATTTTAATCAATAGTTTTTTGAATTTTTAGTTACTTTTTATTTACAATGATTTTAAGCTCACTAAAGAAAAAGGGTTTCTTTTAATTACTTTTGAAAAAAATTAGTTATAAATAATGTCCGAACGCTACACAATTACAGCAGCACTACCCTACACAAACGGACCTATTCATATTGGTCACCTTGCTGGTGTATATGTCCCTGCTGATATTTATGCACGTTATTTAAGAAATAGAGGTAAAGATGTTGCTTTCATATGTGGAAGTGATGAACATGGAGTTGCTATTGCATTAAAGGCTAAGATGGAAAATAAAACTCCTCAACAGATAATTGATTATTACGACGAGTTAATACGAAATTCATTTAATTCATTTGGTATAAGCTTTGACAATTATTCTCGTACTTCAAGAAAAATTCATTATGATACTTCTCAAGAAATTTTTAAAGATTTAAACAAAAAAAATATTTTTCAAGAAATTGAATCTGAACAACTTTATGATTCAGAAGCAAAACAATTTTTAGCTGATAGATATGTTATTGGTATATGTCCTATATGCCAAAATACTGAAGCATATGGTGATCAATGCGAAAGTTGTGGAAGTAGTCTTAGTGCTACCGAACTTATAAATCCACAATCAACTTTGAGTGGATCTAAACCAAAAATGCGTAATACAAAACATTGGTATCTCCCACTTGACAAATTTGAAAATTTTATAAATGAATGGATAATTAAAGGTCATAAATCCGACTGGAAACAAAATGTTTACGGACAAGTTAAATCCTGGATTGATAATGGACTAAAACCAAGGGCTGTTACCCGCGATTTGGATTGGGGTATACCTGTACCTATCGATGGAGCAGAAGGGAAAGTTCTTTACGTTTGGTTTGATGCTCCAATTGGTTATATATCCTCTACTAAAGAGTGGGCTAATAATAATGGAATTGATTGGGAGCCCTACTGGAAGGATAAAGAAACTAAATTAATACATTTCATAGGTAAGGATAATATTGTTTTTCACTGTATCATTTTTCCAATTATGCTTTATGCATCTGGCTCTTTTATTTTACCCAAGAATGTACCCGCAAACGAATTTTTAAACTTAGAAGGAGAGAAAATTTCTACTTCAAAAAATTGGGCAGTTTGGTTACACGAATATCTTGAAGAATTCCCAAATCAGCAAGATACCCTCCGTTATGTTTTAACTTCAAACGCACCTGAAACGAAAGATAATGATTTTACCTGGGACGAGTTTCAATCTAGAAATAATAATGAATTAGTTGCAATCTATGGAAACTTTATAAATCGTGTAGTAGTCTTAACAAATAAATACTATGACGGAATTATTCCTAAAATTGAAACCCGATTACCAGAAGATGAAAAAATAATAGATCAAATAGGAATAATTGCAAAAAAAATTGGATCGTCAATTGAAAAATACAAGTTCCGAGAGGCAAGTCAAAACCTAATGCAAATTGCTAGAACTGGAAATAAATATCTAGCGGAAAAGGAACCTTGGAAATTAATTGATAAAAACCCTAAACGTGTTTCTGAAATTATCTATACAGCATTACAAATATCGGCTTGCCTAGCTATAGTTAGCGAGCCATTTTTGCCATTCACACATGAAAAATTACTTTCAATTTTAAATATTGAATCACTAAAGTTATCTTGGAATGATGCGTTTATGAAAAATGATTTGATTCCATCTGGTCATCAAATAAGTAAGGCTAAGCTTCTTTTCAAGAAAATTGAGGATATTGAAATTGAGAACCAACGGTTAAAATTAGTTAATAATAAAAAAATATAATTAATTACCATTTGAGTTCCATTATACCGATTGCTTTCCATAGTTCATTTCGACTCGCTTTGAATCAAGAGCATAGATTCCCCATGGAAAAGTATGAGCTACTTCCACAGCAATTAATTTTAGAGGGGACTAACAAAATTGAAGACTTTTTTGAGCCAAAACCAGCTTTATTAGAACATGTATTAAGGATTCATGAAAAAAATTATGTGAACCGTTTGTTAAAATTATCATTAACAAAAAATGAAATTAGGAATATTGGTTTTCCTTTAACTAATGATCTTATCAAAAGAGAATTTTTAATTGCTGGGGGGACAATTTATGGTGCTGAAAAGGCATTAAAATTTGGTATAGCTATGAACATAGCTGGAGGAACGCACCATGCTTATCCAAATAAGGGAGAGGCCTTTTGTTTACTAAATGATCAAGCTATTGCAGCTCAATATTTATTAGACTCGGGCAAGGTCAAAAAAATATTAATCTTAGATTTGGATGTTCACCAAGGAAATGGAACAGCTGTTATATTTAAAAATAATCCCAATGTTTATACTTGCTCTGTTCATGGAGAGAAAAATTATCCATTTCGGAAAGAAATAAGTGATTTTGATCTTCCGTTAAAAGATGACTGTACTGACAGTATTTACTTACAACATATAAAAACTCTTCTTCCTAAGCTATATGATAAAGTAAAACCTGAATTTATTTTTTACCTATGTGGTGTTGACGTTTTAAAAACAGATAGATTAGGTCGTTTGAGTATGACTATTGCTGGTTGTAAAAAGAGAGATGAGATTGTTTTATCTTTTTGTAAAGAAAATAATATCCCTGTTCAATGCAGTATGGGTGGTGGATATTCAAGGGAAATAAAGACAATAATTGAAGCACATGCAAATACATTTAGGATTGCGAAAGAAATTTTTACTTAGAATTCCATGTTTGACTTTTCATATTTAATGCTGCTACGACAATATCTTTTCTGCTAACCTGACCAACTAAAGATCCTTTCTCAAGAACCGGATAACGTCTCCTGCTTGATTTTGAGAATTTTGCTGCAGCATCGAAAACATTCATACTTGATTCAATTGTATCAACTTTTTGAGTCATAAAATGACGGACTGATTTGTCAAGTATTGGCATATTAAAATAACGACTTTCAGAGATTTCTTTCATGCAATCAGCCTCAGAAATTATTCCTACTAGTTCTCCTGCTTTACTCACAACTGGTCCGCCTGAGATTCTGTGTTTAATAAAAGTTTTCATTACATCATGGATATTTTGGTCGGGATTAAATAAAATCAATCTTCTTGTCATTATATCTGAGACAATTAATTTACTCGGCTTGACTCTTTTTGTTTGAGCTCTTTCTCCTTGAAAACTTTTTACGGGCATAATTAATTATATTTATTATTTCTAATATAAGTTTTTTTGCGATATTATCAAAATACTTAATTATAATTATAATATTCATAAAATTTAAGTTGTTTTATTATAAAAAGTATATTTTATGCATTCGGTTGGTATTTTAGGTTGTGGATGGTTAGGTATTTCTCTAGCAAAAAAATTCAAGAAATTAAATTATCAAGTCCTAGGTTCTAAAACCTCATTGAAAGGTTTGTCTGAAATTGAAAGAATTGGTATCGAAGGTTTTTTAGTTGTTTTAAAAAAAGACAAATCTGAGGGTATTTTATCTTTTATTAAAAATATTGAAACATTAATAATTTCTGTTCCTCCCCAAAAAAAAAGTTCTGATTCTAATTTTACAGAAAAAATTCAAACCTTAATAAATTCCATAAAATCAAGTTCTTTAAAAAAAGTATTATTCTTAAGTAGTACGTCTGTTTACGGATCAAAAGGAGGTGTTTTTGATGAAACAAAAAAATGTTTACCAGATAACAGATCGGCACAAGAATTATATGATTGTGAAAATTTAATTAAAGAATTGCCAATTCCAACAGTGATTGTTCGGTTAGGGGGCCTTATTGGTGAAGACAGAAATCCAATTTATCATTTGCAAAATAAAATAATTAAAAATCCTAACGGGAGAATTAATTTTATTCACAGAGATGATGCAGTAAACGGGATTTCAACATTAGTGACTAACAAGAAAATAAATGGTCTTTTTAATTTGGTTTCTCCTCATCACCCAACAAGAAAATTATATTATAATTATGTGTCTAAAAAATATAACCTTAAGGATCCTAAATTTGAAAATGGCAAAAAAATATTGAGAATTATAAATGGAGAAAAAATTACTAAAGTGACTGAATTTTACTATTCTGTAGACAACTTGTTAATATAAATATACAAGTCTTTTAAAAAGGGGCGTATCTATTATTTAAATTGTGTTTGATAAATATGACTAAGAATAATAGATATATTGCTTTACTTGAAAAATTGCTAACGCACCTTAAAAATGCAAAACTTGAGTATTTAAAGGCTGCAGACCACGCTGATAGATCAGAAAAAAAAAGATATTTTAATAAACAGGCTCTACTAAGAAACCGTTTTTTCCAAGAAATTCTCAGTGAACTCCAAAACCTTGGAATCCATTATAATGATATTGTAACCAGCCGCATGAATTTCGATCAACTACTAATATCATCAATTGACAAATTAAGATCAAAGGCACTCGATAAATGTTTAGAATCGGATAAATTTTTACTAGAAACTTATCTTTCATTGCGAGATAGCGAATTTCAGAATGAAAAGTTTCTTCAACACAGCTCTAGTATTGAAATTGCAATCGAACAAAATCAAATCTTTGCCTCAGATTACAAAATTAATGAAAAAGTAAGATCTGACTTCTAATATTCATTTTTTTCAAAGCCTAGTTCATTTTTTTCATCTTCAAAATCATACATTCTTGAAATCACTGCATTATAGCTTTTGAATAATTTTTTTAATGAGGGTATCAGTGAGTCATTTTTGAAATGCTTAGTAAAGTAATAAGACTTTTGCGATTGCATATGTACCACTTTAAGTCTACTTCTAATTTGAGGTTTTTCAAATTTTTTTGGTAATTTTTTTGATAGTAATTTTTTCAAACTTTTACTCAATTTTAAAATTTCGATATCCACATTCCTATAATCTAAATTCCGAAACTGATTAAATAAATTATGCAAGCTTTTAAATTCTTCCCAATTATCAATCCCCTGATTTTTTATTAATTTTTCTGGATAGTCAGAAAGATTTAAATCAATATTAAAGTTAATTTGTTTTTGCTTTTTCCCTTTTAAAACTTCTTGAGTATTTATATTTTGTGTGCTTGGATTACTGCAAGATGAATATGAAATAGAGCATATTACTAGCATCCGAATGTAAAATGACATTATTTTAAATTTATATTCCAAAAGAATTAATTTTTATCAAAAGTATGGTGAAAAACATAAACTGAAGAATAAATAAATGAAAAGGAAATGGACCATTTAACTTAGGATTTACCTTATGATAAAAAAAATGTAGGGGGAATGACACTAGCGACCAGCCAAAATAATTTTGAAAAGATGCTAAGCCAGATTTAAAAGTCCAAAAATCTAAAACCGGCGCAACAGGCTCCATTACTAAATCTAAAGAAACCATCAAAAAAATTCCCAATAAAATTTTTTGCCAAATGTTTTGAAAAAATTTATCAGAAATAAATCCAGTAATGAATACTAAAATGCACCAGTTAATTCCAATCAAAATAGGAACACCAAAAACTTTTATACCCAAAGCATCACCATAGCTGTATTCACCGAAAATTAATCCCTTATTAACTCCAATAATTTCGGCTAACATACCAACTGTAAAACATAGAAAAAAGAGAAAAACTGTTTTTTTTGAGATTTTGGTATTAATCAATACTAACAAAAAGCTCAAAGCCAAATTTAAAGGAGTTGCTTTTATAAACCATGAAGAATTACTATAAATAATCCCTATAATTCCAGAGATATGGAAAATCCAAATTGTAGCAATTGATATATTTTGTTTATTAAATAATTCTTTTTGTATCACTTTTTAATATCAGGAATAATATCAGAAACAATTTTCGCAGAAAGTAAACATAAGGGAATTCCTCCTCCAGGATGAACACTACCTCCACAAAAATAAAGATTCTTGATTTTGTTAGAAAAATTTGGGTGCCTCAAAAATGCAGCCATTTTGTCGTTGCTTGAAGAACCATACAAAGCTCCCATGTATGACTGTGTTTTGTTTTCGATTGTTACTGGTGTTAGAATTTCTTCACATTCAATCTTATCTTTAAGCGAAATACCCAATTTATCTGATAGATTATTTATTACTATTTGCCTTAAATTTTTAACTAATTTATCCCAATCTTGTCCATGATTTGCAGGTGTATTTATCATAACAAACCAGTTCTCACATCCTTTTGGTGCATCATTTAAAACATCCTTTGATGTTATATTCACATAAATTGTTGGATCTACATATACAGTTTTATTTTTAAAGATTGACTCGAACTCTTTGGCATAATTTTTTGAAAAGAATATGTTATGTAAATCAAGTTGTTTAAATGAATGTTTTACGCCCCAATAAAAAATTATTGCGGAGCTTGAACGTTCTTGATTTAAGATTTTTAAAGGAGGTTTTGATTTAGGGATTAATTTTTTATAAGTATAAAATACATCCATGTTAGAAATTATATAATCTGATTCAAAAAACTTATCATCTACCATAATTCCTTTTACACTTTTTTTATCAAGGACTATCTCATTTACTAAAGAACTAAAATGAAATTTTACTCCTAATCTTTTGGCCAATCCAACTAGTGCTTCAGTAATTGAAACCATCCCTTTAGTTGGAATAAACGTCCCATATGAATTTTCAAAATGTTGAATCAAACTCATTATCCCAGGAGTTTGGTAAGGATCTGATCCATTATAAGTAGCATATCTATCAAAAAGTTGAATTAAGTAAGGGGATGAAAATGAATTTGAATTTACTTGATGTAGTGATTTTTGAATATCAAAAACTTGAAGTTGCAAGATTGCTTTAATTGTTGAGGCTGAAAAAAATGTTCTAATTTTGTGTAATGACTTTTCTAAAAATAAAGTGCCTGTCAGGTCATATTTTTTTTTCGCCTTTTTTAGGTATCTAATAACTTTTTCTCTTGGTTCGTGGAATTTAAATTCAACTTCATCTAAAAACTTTTCTGGACTCCCAAAAGCTGTAAAGGTCTTCCCATCTTGCCAAAAATATTTACAAGACACGTCTTTTTTCTTGAAATGAAAATGATCACTAGTATTTTCACCTGCCAATTCAAAGAGTTCTGTAATAAAATGTGGCATTGTAAATAAAGAAGGGCCAGCATCAAAACGATAACCCTTAAGTTTAAAAGACGATAACTTTCCTCCTGGATATTTGTTTTGTTCAAAAATATGTACCCTATAGCCTTTCAATGCCAATCGAACTCCAGAAGCTAATCCAGCAACCCCTGATCCTATAATTGAAATTTTTTTCACAACGTTAATTTTTTAGTTGTGTCTGATATGAGATTAAATCTTGAGAAAAGATCCTCTTTGTACCACTTTTTTTTCCTTGTTACTTTGACTATTTCTGAATGAATTTTGTCTTTGTAAGCAAAATCATTTATTGATTTGATATTATCCCAAATACTTATTGTGGCCTGTTGAATGAAAGGCCATTCACCTATACCCTTATAATAAAGAACTCCTTTAGCATTTTTTATTGCTTTGCTAGCTCTTGGAACAGCGTTCCAAAATGAAAGTAATCTGTTCCACCTTAATGTTGCCCGTGTAATAACAACAACTTTTTTATTTACTTGAGATTTTGAATTGTAGTATCCTCCTTTGAATGGATTTTTTTTATCCCAAAATCCATGACTATTTATGTTTCCTAAAATCAAGTCACGTTGAGTATTTGCTTTTCTTTGATAATCAATAAACAATGGGTGTTGAGATAAACATTTTTTGTACGATTCGTAACTATCCCATACACCTAAAAATACGTAAGTTGAAAAATCAGGGTGAAGACTAAATCCCTGTCCACCACCAGTACCAAGGAATTTATAAAAGAATAAACCCTGCACATTTTTAAGTTTTTTTGGAGCTATTCCCATTTGTGAAAAGGCCCAAAATTTGTTTTTAACGAATGAAAATATTGTGATCGAAGTAATCGAATTCATTAGTGAGGAGGCATAGCAATTTTACCACTGTAAATTTATAAAAAGAAAAAGAAAAAACGTCTCTGTTTAGGATTTTAGAATTTGACTAATGGAAGTAATCAGCAGAGACGTTTTAGAAACCAAATTGAATTTAAACTTGTTTAAAGATATGTAAAAAAGATTACACAAAAAAACTTTTGTTTATTTTTTTTATTTTTTTTTCAAACGTTTTAAGCTAAATCTGATTTTTTGTAGCAATAGACTTATTACGAATAGATTAATAGACAGATAAAAAATATCTTTAAAAAATTAGATTGTAAAAAAAAAAATGTTTTTTTGAATTAAAATATATTTTATGAAAAAATTTAATCGGTTTGATATTTTCATTTACGTTCTGATTATTGCAAATATTATAGCAATGATTCTAGAATCTCACGAATTTATTAAAGTTAGATTTGAAAAAAGCTTTAATTATTTTGAACTCATCTCTATCATAATATTCACATTAGAGTACTTCTATCGAATATATATTAGTTATAATAAATCAAAATGGAAGGGAGTCAGATCGTATGTATTTAGTTTTTTTGGATTAGTTGATTTCATTTCGATATTACCATTTTACATTAAACAATTTGTGTTAATTGATGGCCGATTCTTTAGAATTTTAAGACTATTCCGTTTATCAAGGATATTTAAGCTAGGTCGAGATAGCAAGTCTTTAAAACTCTTTATAAAAGCTATATCTGCAGTACAAAATGAATTAAAATTCACATTTTTCTTATCATTACTATGTATTCTTTTTTCAGCTTCAGCTATTTATTTTTTAGAAAATGAAGCGCAACCAGAAATATTTTCAAGTATTACTGCTTCATTATGGTGGGCTACCGTATCACTCGCAACTGTAGGCTATGGAGATGTTGTTCCAATTACCATTTGGGGGAAAATATTTGCTGGGTTTATCTCCTTAATAGGAATTGGAATTGTAGCAATCCCGACAGGAATAATAAGTGCTTCGTTTGTTGAAGAAATTCATCATTTTAGAAAAAAAAGATAATTATTAAAGATGTCAAAATTTAAATATTTTATCTATTTGGTTATTATTGCGGCAAGTTCCACAAGCGCTCAGATAATGGATAAGGATCTAGTAGATAAAAATATTCTTGTAGTTTATGGCGGATGGGAAGGTCACAAACCTAAACTTTTTGCTGAGAAAATAACCTCTTGGTTGAAAGAAAAAAAAGCTAATGTTTACGTTTCGGATACTACTTCCATATATGACAATACCAAGCTTATGAAAAAATTAGATTTAATTATTCAGCATATAACAATGAGTGAGATTTCAGAGAATCAAATAAAAAATTTAACAAAAACTATCAAAAATGGAGCAGGGCTTGCTGGATGTCATGGCGGTCTAGGGGATTCATTTAGGAATGATGAAGATTTTCAATATATGGTTGGAGGGCAGTTTGTTCAGCACCCTGGAGATAATATAAATTATACGGTAAATATTAATACAAAAAAAGATCCTATTACCAAAAATATCAATGATTTCAGTCTGACCTCTGAACAGTACTATATGCATGTAGATCCTGCTTTGGAAGTACTAGCAACAACAAAATTTAGTGGCAAACATGATCCGTGGATTCAAGGAGTTGTTGTCCCTGTAGTTTGGAAAAAATATTATGGTAAAGGACGAGTTTTTTATAATTCTATTGGCCACTCAATAGAAAATTTTGAAATTCCTGAGGTATGGGAAATGACCACAAGAGGTATTATCTGGGCCTGCAAGTAAGAGACCTCTTTATTAGGGTTAAGTTTTTGTCCCCCTTTTTTATGATATCTTTGTAAAGCTATGAGTAAAAAAATTGCGATTATAGGCTCTGGATTTTCATCCATGTCTGCTGCTTCCTATCTGGCGAAGAGTGGTTTTGAAGTAAACGTTTATGAAAAAAATAAAACTCTTGGAGGAAGGGCACGTCAACTAAAAAAGGATGGTTTTACTTTTGATATGGGCCCTTCTTGGTATTGGATGCCTGATGTTTTTGAATCATTTTTTAATGATTTTGGAAAAAAAACAGCTGACTTTTATAAGCTTGAAAGGTTAGATCCTGGGTACCAAGTTTTTTTTGGAGAAAACGAAAGTATATGCATAGGTGATTCTCTTGAAAAAATTTATGATGTTTTTGAAAAAGAGGAAAAAGGTAGTGGTGAAAAGCTTAAGAAATTTATCAAAACTGCAAATGAAAACTATAATATAGCAATTAAAGATCTTGTCTATCGTCCAGGAATTAGCCCGTTAGAACTTATTACACCAACAACAATAAAAAAGATTAAATACTTTTTAAGTAATATAAAAAGAGACGTATGTAAAGATTTTGTAAGCCCTAAGCTTAGACAAATACTTCAGTTCCCTGTTCTTTTCCTCGGTGCAAAACCCTCAGAAACTCCTTCTTTCTACAATTTTATGAATTATGCAGATTTCGGATTAGGAACATGGCACCCAGAAAAAGGAATGTATAGTATAGTTGAAGCAATGTCTTCATTAGCTAAATCTCTTGGTGTAAAATTCCATACAGAATCTAATGTTGAAAAAATACTAGTTAATGACTCTAGAAATATAGCTGGTATAAAAATAAATGGGGATATTTTAAAAGCGGATGTTGTATTATCAGGTGCAGACTACCACCATTCAGAAAGCCTTTTAGATAAAAAATATAGAAGGTATAGCAACGCATACTGGGATAAAAAAGTTTTTGCTCCCTCCTCACTATTATTTTATATCGGCTTAAATAAAAAAGTTGAAAATGTATCCCATCATTCTCTTTTTTTTGACGTTGACTTTGACAAACACGCTAGTACTATTTATGACTCTCCTTCATGGCCAGGAAATCCACTTTTTTATGCAAACTTCCCATCAATTTCAGACTCTTCGATGGCTCCAAAAGGAAAAGAAGCTTGCTTCATTCTAGTTCCAATTGCTCCAGGATTAGAGGATACCAAAAAAATTAGAGATCATTATCTTGATTTAGTTATCAATAGACTAGAAAAATTGACTCACCAGCCAATAAAAAAAGAAATTCTTTTTTGCGAGTCATTTTGTATTAATGACTTTGTTAGTGAATATAATTCCTACAAAGGCAACGCCTATGGATTAGCTAACACGCTTTTTCAAACAGCATTTTTACGTCCAAAACTAAAAAGTAAAAGAGTGAAAAATTTGTACTTTACAGGGCAACTGACTGTTCCTGGTCCTGGGGTTCCACCAGCAATAATCTCTGGTAAATTAGTTTCAGATTTAATTTCAAAGACTAATCCTTAGGGTTTAGTACCCACCAAATAAACTCAAACTCACTATCCCTTACAGCAATTACAGAATCTAACATTTTAGTACTTTCAGTCAATGAGTTTCGGTATTCTTGTAGTTGATCTTTTACAGACCATTGCCATAAATCTAATCTTTTGAATAAGTTGTATTTCATGAATTTATCGTTTTGAATATACTTTCTGTTTTCTATCCAAAATTCATTGTAATCTAAATTTACCCAAGGTAAATCAAAAACCCATCTATTTGCAACTCTGTCAATAAATTGATTAACATAACGCTCCTCTTTTACTCCAGTATTTTCGATCAAATACTTAAGCTCAGTTCCGTCATAAATTTCAGTCATTTTTAAGCCTACATTCCTTGGGAGTAAACGAAATGTTCCGTCTAGTTTAATAGCATCAAAATTTACTCTTGGAGGGTCAAATGGGTTTCTATTGTTATACATGCCCATCGGAGAAAAGTAATATTTCCCATCTGGCTCATCTTCATCTAACTGCCAATATATAAATACGCTATCATTATCTTTTTCCCACTTATCATATTGTTTTTGATACATGTCTGTAACCCAATCAATTTGTTCAATATACTCGTCAGTATATGCAATGATTTCATCTACTTCCTGTCTCAAATTTTGTAGATTTTCTATTCCATCATGGCGGTTGTCTGACTCTCCTCCTTGTTGCTCTATGCCAAAAGAAACAGTAACGCCAAAAACAAGAATAACAAATTCTACAATAGATTTTTTTACTCTATCCCAAAAGTCTTTTATATCAAAACGATCTCCAAGAGTGATTAATCTTAAAAACCAATTAAGTTTTTCTCTTTCAACACCTGCAGACTGGTCTGCTGCATCAAATTCTTCTCTTGATATAAAACCGTCTTTGTTAGTGTCTATTTTATCAAAATCATCTTTTTTAGCCATCTCTAATTACATAAACTAACAAATAATAAACGCATAAAATTAATAAAAATGAGTAAAAGTGATTCTAAATTTAATTTTAGAAAATTAAATTTTCTTCTCTACAATAGGGACTGAGGGATCAAAAATTTCAAGTATTAAGTTAAAAAGTTCTTTCTCGAAGTTATTTAAAGTAGTTGGTTTTATTTCTAAGGCATCCTTTTCTCTATTATTTATTTTTATTGATGCAGGTATAAAATCATTTTTAAATGTTCTTAGTGGTATGACACCTGCTATAACTTTTTCATAATTGTAGTCATTTTTTAAAAAATAGGAATATGAAAGCACTTGGAAAAGAGCATTTTTCTTCGCATTCGTGGTTAGATCTTCCCATTTACTTAACGTCATATCAGATGAGTTTAAATTGCCTGTCTTATAATCTACAAATCTTAACACTCCATTTACTAAATCAATTCTATCAACGGTTCCTTTAAAATTTTGATTTTCAGCCAATGAATTAATATGTATAGTTTTTTTAAATTCATGCTCTAAAGCGAGTATTTTAAGTTTTAGCCCTTTTTTAACCATATTCCTTTCATAAAGTATAAATTTTGATATTATTTTTTTTATTACACTATAAATCAATGCATTTTTGCCTATTTTAATTTCTTTATCATTAGTCAATAAATTAAATTGATAACCCAACTTTTTTTGAATATTTCCAAGCATTTCATCATAATAATTTGTTTTCATAACCATTGAAAGGTAAGGTGAATATAAATCTTCAAGTACCTGATGTACTATAACACCTTTATCTATTGCACTTAAATATTTATTATATTCATTTGACTCAGGTATTTTAAGAACCCTCTTTTCATAAAATGAGTATGGATCCCTTATATATTGACATAATGATGAGGGTGAAAATCCATCTTTTCCTATTTTTTTTAAATCAACTAAAATTTTTTCTGTCTTTTCAACAATTTTATTTTTTATTCTCAGCTCGGGGAGTGGCAATTGAATTTTCTTTTGCTTTAATTCATGGTTTGGCTGTTTGAAATATTCTAATTGCATTAAAAATCTGCTTGGTTCTGAAGAAATGAAATCTTCGGAAGAAGCATTATATAAGAGGAATATTTTTTTTGCTCTTTGTAAAAGCCTAAAAAAATGATATGCATAGAGATGATCCTGTTCTAGGAATGTATTCATTTCAAACTTTTTCCTAACATCAAATGGAAAAAACGAAAATGAATTTTCTGCTTTGGGTAAAATCCCCTCATTTAAATTTGTAATTATAACATTATCAAAATCCAAAAGCCTTGTTTCTAGTAATCCCATAACTTGAATTCCACTTAAGGGATCTCCGTCAAAATTTAACGTTTCTTCAGATAACATAGTCTCAAAAACTATCCTTATATCTGAGACTGATTTTATGAAATTATAATCTTGACAATATTTATTTAGCTTTTCAAAAAACTCTAGGAAAATGTCACAAACCTGAATGTGATAGGGCTCATCTTCTTCGGCTATAAAACTGTTTCTAGTAATTTTAATTATCTGTTCTATCTGCTTTAAAAATTGTTTTGAATTTTTAAATGGAGTGTAAAATAATGCCCCTGTTTTATCATTTTTACAAAGGTTATCCACACTAACGTAATTTAGATTTCTTCGAATTAATAAATTACTTCTTGAGTTTGTTTTTTTAAAAATCCTTTTAACAAAAATTAAAATTGAAAATTCTTTTAATTTTCTGTAAGGGAATCCTTTTTGACTAACACTTTCGTGTAATTCAAAATATAATCTAAGAAATCCTGTTAATAATGTATTTTTTAATGGATAGCCCATTGTAACATTCCATGGTAATTTTTCAGGCAATACAGAAAGTGAAGATTTTAAAAGGTTTTCATCTCCAAGAACTATTACTGTTGATTCTTGAGGTAGTTCTTTATATAATTTAGATGCAATTTTCACAGCTGCTTTTGCCTGTGTATTATTATTAAATGTTTTAATAATTTCAATTTTTTTTTGGTTTGAAAAAAAGTTTTGAAACTCTTGTTTTGTTTGCTTTTTAAGAACTTTCCATTCTTTATAATATTTCCTTATAAAATGTCCAGCACTATGATATGAGTCTTCAAAGAATTTAATGTCAATATCCCACAGTATTTCAGCTTTTTGTGCTGAAATCATCTCTTGAATCAAAATTGATTCAGATTTTGTTAGCGCGTTAAATCCTATAAAAAAATGATATGGGATATCCTCTTCGATGTAAAATGGTAAATTTTTTATGGCTTCTCTAATCCTTAATCCATAATAACCATTCTGACTATTTACAAGCTTTTTATAAAGTTTATTGTAATAAATAAATACTCTTCCTTGCAGATTATAATGAATTTGACTAAGCTCTCTTTTTTTCTCAGGACTCCAATTCTCCAAATTCTTAACGGCAGCCATATAATTGAAAAGTTCTTTACTATCTATTAGTTGACTATCGATCTCACTAAATTCTTCAATTAATTTAGAAGCCCACCCAGAAAAATGGCTGAATGATTCTAATTCTTTAATAGGGGTATTTCCCCTGTAAACCTCATAAAAATTGAAAAGAATTTCTGGTCTTGATATAGAATTGATCCCAGAGAGATCTTTAATAAATTCGTCAATAGCCAAAATTTTAGGAGCAATAATCGGGCGGTCAATTACTTTTTTAAAACATTCTTTCAAAAAAATTGTAGCCCTATTATTTGGAACTATTACTTTAATGTTATCCCATTTATGATTTGAAGAAGCTATTTTTTCGGCAACATAATCTAAAAAAGTTTGCATCTTTAAATGTAAATAATCAGATTTGAAATTATTAGCTGTTGACTTAAAGAGTTAAAGGTTTTATCTAAATTTTTAAAATTTGTACTTTATCATTTATATAAACCAAAATATTTTCTATATCAAAATATCCCATATTATTTAAAACTGTTGAGTAAGACAAGATTTGTGATTGATCTATTTTTTTTGGAGTTCCTGTTTTGTAATCAATTATACATACTCCCCCAGATTTTTTAATATTTATTCGATCTGGTCTTAGAGTAGGTCCATTTGGAACAAGCAGATCTTCTTCACACAAAACTTTATCTTCACCATTATATAGAGACTTCAATTCAGCATGTGTAACAACTTTTCTTAAGCTCTTTTCAACAAAACCTTTACTTTTAATTGGAAGAATTTTGTCATCTATGGCTTTTTGAAGAACATCAGCCACCATATTTGAAGTAATTATTTGAGCTAACAAATTATGTATTAAAACACCCTTTGCTTGCGAGCTTTTAACATTTTTCTTTTTTATTGAATCTAATACAAAGTGTTGCTTCCAACCTAAATTTAGCTGCAAAGAATAATGATCCTTTATTTCAGCCTTTTCAATTAATTCTTGATTTTTATTTGCTCTAATTAATAATTCCCCCCTAGTAAATGGAGTTTTTGAATTAAAACTATCTCCCTCACTTATAATATATTTTTTAAGTAAATGAGCATATGTATTTTCTCCTTCGTCTACTTCCTTTGTAATTATAAACATTGCCTCTACAGCACGGGTTAATGCTACGTAAAGAACGTTAAGAGCATCTAATTTTTGACTAAGGCGATATGACTTATGTAGATCATTGCCTTCTTTGCCATAATATTGAATTTCATTTGAGAAATTAAACCATCCCCATCCGATATTTTTTAAGTTTTTATCCTTGAAAGGATACCATATTTTTTCAATAATATTGGGATATATTGGAGAATCCATAAATGGAAGAATAACAACTGGAAACTCAAGACCCTTTGCCTTGTGTATAGTCATAAGCTTGATAGATTCGTTGGTCTCTGATGATGCTATTCTTAACCTAGTAGACTGTATTTCCCAGTGACTTAGATAGGAGTCTATTGAAGCTGCAAATGATTTGGAAAACTCTAATACGTCTTCCAAAAATGATGATAAGTATATATCATCCATATCAAAGGTTGATAACCTTGTTAAAATGTAATCTACAGCATCTAAAATTGTTTTAGATTTAATTTTTTCTATATCTAATTTTAATCCAAAATTACTTTCAAGTTGACTTAAAAAAATAGATGTTTTAACATTTAAATTGTTTATTGCAAATTGGTGATAATCTTTAATTTTTCTATTGCTTAATTCATATAGAATATCAAATATAGTTTTATGATGTCGAGATGAATTTGGATTTGAAGATAAATACAGAATGGCAACTATTAGTTGTACTTTAATAGAATGATTAACTAACATGGATTCTGATGAAGATATATTGAATCCCTCTTTTATCATTTCATTACCAATTTCGGTAGCTTGTTCTTTTTTTCGGACCAAAATTGCTATATCGGTTTGATCGTATCCATCTTTAACAAGTTTTTTTATAATATCAAGTGTTTTAGAAATATATTGTGGAGTTGTTATTCCTTTTATACCTTCTTTAGGAATAGCTTGGACATTTATATATCCACCTTCATAAATATGTTTTTGCCAACTTGACTCTCCATAAAGCATTCTATAATATTTATTTTCAAAACTATTTGATATAATCTGGAAAAGACCTTTATTAAAATCTACAATCTCTTTAAATGACCTGTAATTTGTTTTTAATATTTCTTGGCTAGCAGAAATTTGAAAAGGGTTTTTAATATTATTAACTAAGTCAATAAATTGGTTCATATCTCCT
>ENA-OSEY01000413-OSEY01000413.1-marine-metagenome-genome-assembly--contig:-NODE-413-length-31587-cov-5.853158_pt1 | contig 31587 bp, 33 predicted proteins | sample MGYA00248465_ERZ534230 | MGnify/ENA primary metagenome ERZ534230 (study PRJEB26409, sample SAMN06344110) | marine metagenome | isolation source: Sea water from surface | place: Atlantic Ocean:Southern... | reverse complement strand
CAACTAACTTCCAATCATTACTTTCTTTACCTTCAATTTTACAATTTTGAATTCCGCTTTTCTTAAATTTTTCAAAAACCTGCTCTGATAAAGCTTGAATATGTCTCGATGAAGTTCCACTAGCTATAATCATATAATCAGCCATTGATGATTTACCCTCAAGATCAATGGAAACTATATCTGTTGCTTTATTAAAATCTAGTGTATCGATTATTTCTTTTTTTAAACTGGAGATTTTATCCATTAATTAAATTTAGAGTATCAAATTTTTCTTAATTGAGAAGATGAAATTTTGACTTTATTAAATTTAATAAATTCAACGCTTTTCCTATTATATTTTTTATAAACGGGGGATTTAATGGCTTTGGTTTTATAACCATCTCTATCAAAAACTATTATTTTACATATCTTTAAAATTTCTTTGTAATTTTTCCACTTATGAAAATTAATCAAATTATCAGCACCAATAATAAAATATAATTCATTGGATTTTTTTTTTAAAAATTTTATTAAATTAATGGTTTTATTTGATTTAATTTTTTTTTCATAAAACTTAACCTCTATAAATTTATTCTTTAAATTTATTTTTCTAGCAAATGCTATTCTTTTATTTATATTAATTAAACTTTCATTTTTGAAAGGATTCTTGCTTGTTATTGCCCATATAATTTTATCAAGTTTTAAAATTTTTTTTGCAACTTTACTAATTTTAATATGACCGATGTGTGCGGGATCAAATGTTCCACCAAGAATGCCAATTCTTTTTTTACTTTCTAATTTGGCCTGAACCATATATTTCGTATTTATAACTTACAAGTTGGTTTAGACCAACAGGCCCTCTTGGAGGCAATTTGTTTGTTGAAATTCCAACTTCTCCACCAAATCCAAATTCACCCCCGTCTGCAAATTGTGTAGAAGAATTTTGAATTGCTATAGAGCTATTTACACTTTTAATAAAATATTTTGCTGTCCTGTTATTATTCGTAATAATAGCATCTGTGTGCATAGTTCCATATTTGTTTATATGCTCAATAGCTTCCAAGATATTTTGAACAACTTTGACTGATATTTTTGATGATAAATGTTCAGTAGACCAAGTTTTATTATTTGCTATTAACGTTTTTCCAGAAAAATTTTTTTTTATAGTTTTATCACCATAAATCTTACAACCACTTTTTGTTAACTCTTCTAATATTTCGTTGATATTTTTTAATTTATTTTTGTGTATCAAGAGGGTTTCTGTGGCGCCACAAATACTCGTGTTTCTCATTTTTGCATTTTTAACAATTTTTTTTGCCATATTTAAATTTGCATCTTTATCTATGTAAGTATGACAAATACCTTCCAAATGACCTATTACTGCAACATTTGATAATTCTTGAACTTTCTTGACTAAATTTTTACCTCCCCTGGGTATTACTACATCGATATATCGACTCATTTTTGAGAGCATAAAATCCACAAGTTTCCTATCTTTCTTTTCGATAAATTGAACAAAATTTTTATCTATTTTGTGTTTAGCTAGACAAGTTCGGAAATAGTTAGCTAAAATTTTATTGGTAAAATAAGCTTCTGATCCCCCTCTTAAAATGACACAATTTCCAGATTTGAAACATAAAGTCGATACATCTGCAGTAACATTTGGTCTGCTCTCATAAATCACCCCAATAACTCCAATTGGTATGCTTACTTTTTTAATTTTTAACCCATTAGGTCTTGTCCACTTGCTCAATTCGTAATTGACTGGATCTTTTAGTTTTATAACAGTTTTAATTGCTTCTATTATTGAATTAAGTTTCTCATTGTTAAGCTCTAATCTATTAACTAAATTTTTTTTAAGACCTTTTTTCTTTGCGAATCTTATATCTTTTAAATTTTCTAGTAGAATTTTATTTTTATTTTTAAAAATTAATTTTACAAAACTTTTAAGGACATTATTTTTAATTTTAGTATCTATAATTTCATGTGCTTTTTTTGAATTTTGTCCTAATTTTATTAAATATTTACTCATTATATTCTTACCATATCATCTTTATGAATAACTTCCGATTTTGAAACATATCCCAATAAACTTGAAATTGTGTTTGAATGTTGCCCCTTAATTTTACTTATTTCAGCCGATGTGAAGCTACTCAAGCCGCGAGCAAATTCATTCATGTTTTTATCTAAAATTTTAATATGATCTCCTTTATTAAAATTTCCTCTAACAGTTTTAATACCAGCAGCCAACAAACTCTTACCTTTTCTTAGGGCGTTTAAAGCACCGTCATCAATTATTACATCTCCTTTTGGAGAAATAGAACTTATAATCCATTTTTTTCTAGCGTCTAATTTTGATATATTTGGCAAAAACCAAGTACAATTATTATCTGATAAAATTTTTTGAATAGGTCTATGAACTAAACCATTTGCAATTGCCATATGACATCCTGAAAGTTGGCAAACCTTTGCTGCATCAATCTTAGTCTTCATGCCACCAGTTCCGTGCTCACTTATACTTTTCGTTGCGATTTTTTCAATCTTATCATCAATAGTGCTTATTTCTTTTATTAATATTGCTTCTTTATTTATTTTTGGATTTTTTGTGTATAATCCTTCAACATCAGATAACAAGATTAAACAATCAGCACCTGAAATTTGTGCAACTCTTGAAGCTAATCTGTCATTGTCACCATATTTAATCTCAGATGTTGCGATGCTATCATTCTCATTAACTATTGGGATAAAACCTAAACTAAACAGATTCTCAAATGTTCTTTTAGCATTAATTGCTCTTCTTCTTTTCTCAGTATCCTCAAGAGTTAATAATATTTGTGAAAGATTAATTTTTTTTGGACTGAAAAATTCTTTAAACAAATTCATTAATTCGATTTGTCCAATTGATGCTACAGCCTGACTTTTATCTAATTTTAGATTTTTTTTACTTAATTTAAGTTTTTTACAGCCAAGCGCTATAGCGCCTGAGCTAACAATAATTATGTTTTTTTTTAAATTTTTTAAATTTTTGATATCTTTTGCAAATTCATTTAACCATTTTCCCCTTATTTTTTTATCTTTATCAATAAGAAGAGAAGAGCCAATTTTTACAACAACAGTCTTTGAGTCTTTAAGATACATAATTTATTAATTTAGCTTTGACTTTCATTAATGCGTCTTTTCTAAGTGTAGATAATAGTAATACATTTTTTTTTGTTTTTTTTTTAAAGTTTTTTACTTTTTCATTTACTTCTATTTCATCCAATAAATCTATCTTGTTTAAAACTATTAATTCATCTTTTTTCAAGAGATCACTACTATACTCGCCCAATTCATTTCTTACTTGATTATATGATTCCTCAAGATTGTTTTCTGTAATGTCTATTAAATGTAATAGAGATTTACATCTTTCTATATGTTTTAAAAACTTAATACCTAAGCCAGTTCCTGTATGTGCTCCTTCTATTAGACCAGGTATATCTGCCAGTGTTATTTCTTTATCATCATAAATTGTGACACCTAAATTTGGATTTAAAGTGGTAAATTTGTAATTTGCTATTTTTGGGTTGGCACTTGTTATGGATGCAAGTAGACTAGATTTACCAGCATTAGGAAGTCCTATAATTCCAATATCAGCAATAGTTTTGAGTTGAAGCCATATCCAAAATTCCTCTCCTTTAGATCCCTTAGTAAATTTTTTTGGAGCACGATTAGTTGAAGATTTGAATCTTGTATTCCCAAATCCTCCCTTTCCTCCTATAGCAACAACAAATTCTTCATTTTCATTTTTAAAATCATAGATTAAAGTTTTGTTATCTTCCTCAAAAACTTGTGTACCAACAGGAACTTTTAGAAAAAGAACTTCACCACCTTTCCCTGTTTTATTTTTTCCACTACCATCGCCACCTCTTTGTGCTTTAAAGTGTTGTTGATATCGAAAGTCTATAAGTGTGTTTAAGTTTCTTTCTGATGTAAGTACTACAGAACCGCCTTTACCACCGTCTCCACCATCAGGACCTCCAAACTCAACAAATTTTTCTCTTCTGAAACTAGGTGATCCTGATCCGCCATCGCCAGCTTTTACGTATATCTTTACTTGATCTAAAAATTTCATGATACAACTATGTTAGGAGTTGTGAGATTTAATTGGGTTTTACAGATACGTAAGTTCTATCTGACTTACTTTTTTTAAATTCTACTTTACCTTTAACTACAGAAAAAATTGAGTGATCTTTTCCCATCCCTACATTTTCTCCAGGGAAAATTTTTGTTCCTCTTTGTCTTACTATTATATTTCCAGGAACAACAAACTGGCCACCATATTTTTTTACTCCTAGCCTACGTCCAGCACTATCTCTACCATTCCTTGACGATCCACCAGCTTTTTTTGTTGCCATAGTTTACCTATTTATTTTGAAACTTCCTTAGTTTGAGTTTTTATTTCTTTTGAAGCTTCCTTTTTTATTTCCGCCTCTGAAATTATCTTTCCATCTTTAGCAAAAATTTTATTTATTCTAATTAAAGAAAACTGCTGTCTATGTCCATTTTTTCTTCTAGAGTTTTTTCTTCTTCTTTTTTTAAAAATTAATACCGTTCTATTTTTTCCATTTTTAATTAAGTCAGCTTCAACTTTAGCCCCTGAAATAGTTGGTTCTCCTAATTCAAGGTTTTTATCGTCTCCGTAAGCTAAAACTTCGTTAAATTCTAATTTAGTTTCAGGTTTCGAATCTTCTAATCTATCAATCTTAATTATTTCGCCAGCTTGCACTTTATACTGTTTTCCACCTGTTTTTATTACTGCGAATGACATAGTTAGTCCTAATTTTTATAAACAGCAATATAGTCAGGGTCAAATCATAGTCAAGCTGAATAACTTAGAAATTATCCTTTAAATCTCTCAATTTTGAAAATGTTTCCAAATCTTCAGATTTTAAAAAAATGTTGCAATCTAGCTCGTCCTCAATTGTGGTTGGAATAGTTGGCAATCCTTTATCTAATAAATTTTTTATTTTTTCAAATTTTTTGTTTAACTTCTCATTTTGTTGATCTTGAATTTTACAAAACTCTGCATTTTTCATTGTGTATTCATGTCCACAGAATATTTTTGTTTCTTTAGGGAAATTTTTAAATATTTGAAGCGAGGAAAACATTTGTTCATATGTACCTTCAAATATTCTCCCACATCCTAAAGAGAATAATGTATCTCCAGTGAATAATAATTTTTCTTTTTTAAAATAGAAACATATGTGCCCAGAGGTGTGTCCTGGTATATGGAATACTTGAAAACTAAATCCATCTTTGTTCCAAATCTCTTTATCCTTCAACTCTATATCAATTCCGGGTATTCTATGTTTATCTTCTACATATCCTATTACTTTGGCATTATATTTCTTTTTTAAATTTAAATTTCCTCCAATGTGATCAAAATGATGATGTGTGTTTAATATATACTTTAAATTAGCTTGATTACTTTCTACAGAAGCAATTACTGGTTCTTCTTCACTTGGGTCTACAACACATGCATTTTTTTTACTGTCTATAATTAAATAAGAATAATTATCTTCTAGACATTTTATAATTTCAACATTCATTTATTTCTCTATTAAAAAAATACCTAATTGCGATTCTAAATTTCTCCATGCTAAATTTTTAGCACTTAAATTTAGAGTTTTATCATTTTTTAATGCTAAAGATTTAAAAATTTTTATTTCTCTTTTTGAACAAAAATTGAAAAAATCCCTTAAAGTGCACATATGCAAATTAGGAGTATTATACCATTCATTAGGAAGGTTTTCTGTAACTGGCATTGTGCCCTTAATTAATAAATTAAGACGAACTTTCCAGTAACCAAAGTTTGGTATAGTAACAATTGCTTTTTTACCAACTCGCAAAAGCTCGGAGATAACTTTTTCAGGATCTAAGAAAGCTTGAAGCGTCTGACTTAAAATAACAAAATCGAATGAATTATTTGGGAATTGTTGTAAGTCATTTTCTGCATTTCCTTCTATGACAGTCAAACCTTTTGATAGGCAATTTTGAACCCTATTTTTTGAAATTTCTAAACCACGTATTTTAGAAGTTTTATTATCCTTAAGAAACTTCATTAATTCTCCATCGCCGCAACCAACATCTAAAACTTTGGAATTTTGTAATATTAGCTCAGAAATAACTTTAAATTCTTTTTTCATTCACAGTTTTATAGTTTGTTTTTAAATAGTTCCCTAAAGTATCTAAAAAATCCGGTACATCTAAAAGAAATGAATCGTGTCCTTTGTCAGACTCTATTTCTACAAAACCAACATCTGCACCAATTGCGTTTAGCGCTATAACTATCTCTCTATTTTCAGCAGTTGGATATAGCCAATCTGAAGTGAATGAAATTACAAAAAATTTAGAAGTCGTATTACTGAAAGCAGCTGATAGATTACCATTAAATTGTTTTGATAAATCGAAGTAATCCATTGCTCTAGTTATATACAAGTAACTATTTGCATCAAACCTATCTACAAACACTGATCCTTGGTATCTAAGATAACTCTCAATTTGAAAATCTGCATCAAAACTAAATTTTAAATCATCTCTCTCTTGTAACTTTCTACCAAATTTTTCCTGGAGACCTTTTTTCGACAAGTAAGTAATATGTGCCGCCATTCTAGCAACAGCCAAACCTTTATCAGGACTTGTTTTATTTTGTTCATACAAACCATTTTTCCAATTAGTATCAGCAAGTATTGCTTGTCTTCCAAGTTCATTGAATGCAATATTTTGTGCAGAATGACTAGATGTACAGGCAATCGGTATTGCAATATGTGCTTTATCCGGAAAATTTGAAACAAATTGTAATACCTGCATACCACCCATGGACCCGCCGATAACTGCAAATAATTTATCTATTTTAAAATGCTCTAGTAGATTGTATTGAGCATTAACCATATCATTAATTGTTATAACTGGAAAATTTGTCCCTATGGGTTTGCCTGTTTCTTCATCTATTGTGCTTGGACCATATGAACCCATACATCCTCCAATTACGTTAGCGCATATGACAAAAAATTTCTCTGTATCTATAGCTTTTCCTGATCCAAGTGCGTAGCTCCACCAGCCATCTTTATTTGTAATAGGATTTTTTCCAGAAGCAAATTGATCACCTGTTAATGCATGAAATACTAAAATAGCATTATCTTTTTTTTCGTTAAGAGTCCCATATGTCTCATATGAAATTGGAAAATTTGAAATTTCTTTTCCACAATCTAATTTTTGTGGTTTTGTTATTATAATATTTTTTACCTGTTTTAGTTTATTCATAATAAATTTAAGATTTAGCGAATTGAGAGGTAAAAAAACTTGTTTAGCAGGTTTTTTATAGCGCTCGCAATTCAGTTTAAATCAGCGCAGGAAACTTTTACAAGATAGGTATTTACATGTCAATTTTTTTGGAATTAATTGCTTCTTTTGTTTAAATATATAAATATTCACTTTAATAATTATCGATATGAATGTACCAAATTTTAGGAAAATAGATCTCGTCACCTACAAGCCAGGAAGGTCATTATTAAGCTCTAAAAAAAAAGTAATTAAACTGTCAGCAAATGAGTCGGCTTTCGGTGCAGGGGAAAGAGTAAGAAATATATTAAAGAATAGAAATAACAATATTTCAAAATATCCCGATAGTAAGTTTAAAAGATTAATAGAAACTATTTCAAAGAAATTTAATTTAAATAAAGAAAAAATTATATGTGGAGCAGGATCAGATGAAATAATACAAATGATTTGTACACTATTTCTTAATAAGGGTGATGAAGTAGTTGTCCCACAGTACAGTTTTTTAATGTATAGAATTTATGCAAAAATTGTTGGTGCTAAGGTTAAGTTTTCAAAAGAAGTAAATTTTAAAGTTTCTGTGGATGAAATCTTGAAAAAAGTAGGTAGAAATACAAAAATAGTTTTTATAGCAAATCCAAATAATCCTACAGGCACTTATTTAACAAAAAAAGAATTATTAAAATTAAGAAAAAAATTAAATAAGAAAATACTATTGGTTGTGGATGATGCGTACTTTGAATATATGATGAACAAAGATTACTCACCAGGATTAAATATTTTTAAAAATTTTAGCAATGTTTTTATTTTAAGGACATTCTCAAAAATTCATGGTCTTGCAGCACTAAGAGTTGGTTGGGGGTATGGTGACAAAAAAATAATTAAAGAACTTTATAAAATTAAACCACCATTTAATGTTAATAAATTTGCACAAGATTGTGCTGTAGAGGCTTTATATGACAACAAGCATATAAAAAATTCTATAAAACATAATACTTATTGGTGTAAAAAAATTAAGAGTGAGTTACAAAAATATGACATCACCACGAATGAAGTTACAGCAAATTTCTTTTTACTAAACTTTAAAAACTGTAAATTCTCATCAAACTTTATCTCAAGAAAACTTGAGAATAGAGGGATCATATTAAGAGAGATGTATGCATATGGAATAAAAAATTGTTTAAGATTAACAATAGGCAATGTTAAAGAGAATAAATTTTTTTTAAAACAGATGTCACTGATATTTAAAAATGTTTAAAAAATTATTGATTATAGGATGTGGATTAATTGGATCCTCTCTTTTGAGAGCATCTATAAATAAAAAAATTTCAAGGCAAATACTAGTTTTTGAAAAATCAAAAAAATATAAGAAGCAAATCAAGAGTATTAATTCAAAAATAATCATTCTTGATAGGCTTGATAAAAATATATCTGATGTTGATTTCGTAATATTAAGCACTCCCATGAGTGAATACAAAAAAATAATTCCTATGCTAAATAAGTATATTAAATCAGATTGTATAATTACTGACATAGGATCAACTAAATTGAATGTTTTAAAAATCAAAAATAAAGAATTAAATAAATCATTAACATGGATTATGAGTCATCCAATTGCAGGTTCAGAGGTTAGTGGACCAACTCATGGTACAAAAAATTTATTTCTTAATAAATGGTGTATTGTTTTTGAAGATAAAAATAAAACAAAGCAAAAAAAACTATTAAAATTTTGGAAAATAATTGGCTCAAAAACAATTATAATGAAGGCCGATGAGCATGATAAAATTTTTTCTATTACCAGTCATTTGCCACACTTAATTTCCTATAATTTAATCACAACAGCATTAGATTTTCAAAAGAAATACAAAAAAAATATCATTAAATTTAGCGCTGGAGGATTAAGGGATTTCTCAAGAACAGCAGCATCCAATGAAATTATGTGGAGAGATATATTCTTTAGTAATAAAAAGAATATGTTAGAGGCAATTAATTTATTTATAAAAAATTTAAATCAATTTAAGAAAAATATAATTAATTCTGAAAATACAAAAATATTAAAAAAATTAAAAAACTCTAAAAAAGTTAGAAGTCAAATTATTGAACTTAAACAAGATGTTTCTAAGCCAAATTTTGGAAGAGAAGATAATTAAATTGAAAAAATTTTTTTAACTTTTAAACCAGCAGTTTTTTCAATAAGCTTAATCGTTTGATTTATTGGCATTATCAAAACTTTTTTTCTTGGTCCATAAGCGTGTATAAATTTTTTTGAATTTATACAAATTCCAACATGTCCCTTCCAAAAAACAATGTCACCTTTTTTGAATTTTTTTTTGGATTTAAGTCCCTTTTTAAACTTGATCTGGTCAACAGTATCTCTTGGGAAAAATTTGTTATTATAATTGTAAATTATTTGCACTAAACCAGAACAATCAATGCCTTTAAAAGTTTTACCTCCCCATTTATATTTTACATTTCTAAAAAGGTTTACAATATATATAAAATTTTTAATCTTATGATTTATTGGTTTAACATCATCCTTTTTAATCCAAAAATTTTTCTTAAACATTAAATAGGATTTGTATTTGTTTAAAATTTGAATTTTACTTGCAAATGGTAAATCTTTACCTGTGTAAGTAAATTTATTCTCCTTAGACAATTTGTATATTTTTGATTTTAGTACATAAATTTTATGTGAGGTTCGGTATTTATTAAAAAGTTTTAACTTTTTGATAAATCCAACATAATTATCAGTATCAATTTTAATTTTATAAAAGTTTCTAGATTTTTTTAAAATACTAAAGTTTTCACCAAATAATATCTGTGTACTAACATTTGAATTAATATTTGGTCTTTCATAAATATTAGAAAACTCGGAATTGTAGATAAAATTATTTTTCACTGAGTTTTAATTTTTTTCTTATAAACCATAAGCAAATTAGTGATGGAATAACCATTAACGCAGTTAGAATGAAAAAAATTCCCCAATCACCGTTTAACCAATCAACTAATGATCCTGATGATGATGCTAGCAAAGTTCTACCTGCTGTCCCTATAGATGCTAGAAGTGCATATTGTGTAGCTGTATAAGTTCTATCTACAAGTAAAGATATGAATGCTACAAATGCTACAGTTGCGAATGCAGCTGCAATATCATCTAATATTACAGCTGCAGCGAATAATAATTCAGATTTTCCACTCCAAGCAAGAAGTGTAAACATTAAGTTTGTTACAGCCATCAAGCCTCCAGCTATAAACATTGTTTTTACTGTTCCAGATCTTATTGCAAACAGCCCACCCAACAGTGTAAATACAACTGTTGTAATCCATCCAAGTGTTTTTGAATATATCGCGATATCTGATTTTGAAAAACCAAGCTCTTTATAAAAAACGATAGACATTCTACCTAAAAAAGCTTCCCCAATTTTGAATAAGAAAACAAATCCTAAAATTCCCATTGCGATGGAGAATCCGTTTTTCTTAAAAAAACTTATTACTGGACCTCCTATAGTGCCTGATAACCAAGATAAAATCTTTGTTAAAAAATTATTATTACCAATTTTATTTTCAATTATTTCATCTGTTTTTCTTTGAGATAAAATTCTTTCTGTATTACTATTTTCATGAACAAACATTAGAGCAATATTCATTAAAATTACTACCACACCCATAACCAAAAAAGTTGCTTGCCAGTAATTATTAACTCCTATGTTTTCAAAATATTCTGCAGTGAATAAAGCTATAACTCCACCAAGCTTATAACCAGTCCACCAACCAACTACAGCCATAGCTGCACCTGCTGCCATAGACTTAGTTTCATTTTCTCCTACTTGCTCAATTCTTAAGGCATCAACAGTTATATCTTGTGTGGATGAGGCAATAGCTATCACCAGACCAATAGATATTAGTAAAGCTAAGTTTTCAGATGGATTTATTAAACTCCATAGTATTAAAGAAATTAAAATTACCAACTGCATTAAAACTATCCAGCCACGCCTGTGGCCAATTTTTTTTGTTAGAAAAGGAATTTGTATTCTGTCAATTAAAGGTGCCCATAAATAGTTAAATGCATATACTCCAAATATAAGACCTGCCCATCCTATTGTTGATCTACTTAATCCCTCTTCTTTTAGCCATAAAGACAAACTACTTCCTATTAAAACCCATGGAAAACCACTTATTGCACCAAGAAGTAATATTCTTATCATTCGAATATCAAAATAATATTTGAATAAATTTGAGATTTTTTCTTCTTTTTTAATCATCAGTATTTTCTCCAAAAGGAAGGAATAAATAATACAAGTACCGCAAATAGTTCCAACCTTCCTAGTATCATTCCTATACTCAAGATCCATTTTGAAAAATTAGACAGGTAAGAAAAATTTCCATTTGGACCTATTACATCGCCTAATCCAGGTCCAACATTTGAAATAGATGTGGCAGCAGCAGATATAGCTGTAATGAAATCTAAACCATCTACAGATAGCAAAGCAGTAATAACAAAGAAAATTAATATATATAAGAATATGAAAGAAATAATTGATGCCATAAATTTTTCATCAACATTATTTTTATCGTATTTAATATTAAATATTCCTCTTGGATAAATAATTCTCTTTAATTGATTTGATATAAATTGATAAAGTATTTGAACCCTAAATATTTTAATACCGCAAGCAGTAGATCCAGCGCAACCACCTATAAACATTAATATTAAGAAATAAATAAGTGGAAACTGACCCCATTTACTAAAATCATTTGTTACATATCCAGTTCCAGTTAAAATTGAAACAACATTGAAAGATACTTCTCTGAAGTTTATTTCAAATATGCTCTGATTTTTCACAGATAGGTAAAGAAAAATTATAAAAATAGAAAAAATTAAGATTTTTATAAAAGTTTTTATTTGGGTATCGCTAATAAATATTTTTTTATCACCTCCCAAATATTTAATATAAGCAATAAATGGTACACTTCCGAGAATTATAAAGATAATAGCTGTTAGTTCAATAAATCCACTGTCAAAATAACCGATAGATTCGTTGTAATTGGAAAATCCTCCAGTTGCTATAGTTGTCATTGAATGGACAATGCTATCAAAAAAACTCATTCCAAAAATTTTATAAAAGAAAGCGCACACTAAAGTTAGTGATGAGTATATAACAATTAATCTGATAGAAATTTCTTTAGACTTAGGTAATATTTTTTCTGGGGTATGGGTATTTGATATAACAAATAATTGCATACCTCCAATATTCATTATTGGCATTAAAGTAATTGCCATTACAATAATTCCAATTCCTCCCAACCATTGAAGCATTGCTCTCCATAATAAGATTGCTTTTGGTGTTTCATTGAGATTTGTCAGTATAGTTGAGCCAGTAGTTGTGATTCCTGACATACTTTCAAAAAATGCATTTGTGAATGAAAGACTTAAATCTGAGAAAACAAATGGTAAAGAGCCAAATATTGCAATACTTAACCATGATAGTGCCGTTAAAAGAAATGCTTGAGGTAAAGTTAATTTTTTTTCGTAATCTAAGTTAGATAAAAAAAATAGAACTCCAAAAATTATCGAAACTAAGCCAGATCCAATAAAACCAGAGTCTACTTGATTATAATAAAATTGCGCTATAATAGGCACAATCATAGATAATCCTAAAATAATTTGTAAAACACCGAGTATAAAAAAAACGGTTTTATAATTGGACATTTTGATTGGACATTATTTTATGGTAAATAAATTTCAACTCTATAAGAGTTATTAAATACGTTATTTTTGAGTATTTTGCATTTATATGATTGATAAAATAAATATTGATAAAACAAATGCATGGCCATTTGTAGAAGCAAAAAAAATCATAAGAGAGAGAAAGAAAAATATAGAGAGTAAGGGAAAAATAACTCTACAAACGGGTTATGGCCCAAGCGGTTTACCTCATATTGGAACATTCGGTGAAGTTGCAAGAACATCAATGATAGTCAATGCCCTTAATCATTTAACTGACCTTCCTAAAGAGATAATTACTTTTTCAGATGACATGGATGGTTTGAGAAAAGTCCCAGAGAATGTACCAAACCAAGAAATTTTAAATGCTAACCTACATAAACCCTTAACAGTTGTTCCAGATCCTTTCGGTAAATTTAATAGTTTTGGAGAACATAATAATGAAATGTTAAAAGATTTTTTAAATAAGTTTGGGTTTAAATATTCTTTTAAAAGTTCAACTGAGCTTTATAAATCTGGAAAGTTTAATGAAACTCTCAAATTAATATTAAGTAATTATAAAGGTATAATGAATATTATTTTACCAACTTTAGGTAAAGAGAGGCAGCAAACTTATTCACCTTTTTTGCCTATCTGCCCAACATCAGGAGCTGTCTTAGAAATACCGATCAAGGAAATCGATGAGAACAATTCCAAGGTTTTGTTTGATAACAATGGAACAGATTTAGAAAAGAGTATTTTAAATGGTGATTGTAAATTACAATGGAAGGTAGACTGGGCTATGAGATGGTATGCACTTGATGTTGATTTTGAGATGTATGGAAAAGATCTCATTGAGAGTGCAATCTTATCAACAAAAATTATAAGATTACTTGGTAAACCTAATCCCTCAGGTTTTGCATATGAATTATTTTTAGATGAAAAAGGAGAGAAAATCTCAAAATCAAAAGGAAATGGAGTAACTATAGACCAATGGCTAGAGTATGCTTCTCCTCAAAGTTTATCACTTTATATGTATCAAAACCCTAAAAGAGCAAAAAAACTTTATAGAGAAGTTGTTCCTAAAGCTATGGATGAATATCTAGAGTTTATAGAAAAAGGTAAAAATCAAAGTGATCTTGAAAAATTAATGAATCCAGTTTGGCATGTTCATAATGGAACAATTCCAAATGAAAAAATTATAATGTCATTTTCTATGTTGCTAAATTTGGTTGAGACAAGCAATGCAGATAACAAAAAACTACTTTGGAAATTTGTGAAAAAATACAAACAAGATATCAAAGAGGATGAGCATCCAATTTTTGATAATTTAATCAATTATGCAATTAAATATTTTAATGATGTTATAAAAACTAAAAAAGTTTACAAAACACCAAATGAAAATGAAAAAGGCGCGTTAAATGCATTAATAAAATCACTTGATAATTGTAATGATGATATGGCTCCTGAAGAACTTCAGACAAATATATTTACAGTTGGAAAAGAAAATGGTTACAAAGAAAACCTAAGAGATTGGTTTAAACTTATTTATGAAGTTGTTTTCGGTGATGAGAATGGACCTAGAATGGGTTTCTTTATTAGTTTTTTTGGAGTGCAAGAAACTAAACAACTTATCAAAAATAAATTAAATAATGTTTAATAAAATAAGACCTTTAATTTTCAAATTTAGTCCTGAAGTAGCACATTCTTTAGCAATTAAAACTCTTAAGCTAAACGCTTTGCCAAAAAAGAAAATTAAAAATAAAACTGTTTTAGAAACATCAATATTTAATAAAATTCTTGAAAACCCAATAGGAGTTGCAGCAGGTTTTGATAAAAATGCGGAGGTATATAATCCACTATTTAACCTAGGTTTTGGTTTTGTTGAGGTTGGCACTATTACACCTGAACCACAGTATGGAAATCCAAAACCGAGAGTATTCAGACTCGAGGAGGATGAGGCTCTAATCAATAGACTAGGATTTAATAATTCAGGTTCAGAGGAAATTTATAAAAGAATTGAAAGTAATAAACCATACGGTCTATTGGGAGTTAATATAGGCCCAAATAAAACAAGTGATAATAGAATTCAGGATTATGTAAAATGTTTTAGAAAATTTATTTCAGTTGCAGATTATATCACAATAAATATTTCTTCTCCTAATACAGAAAATTTAAGAAATTTTCATAATCAAGAGGAAATGAACAATTTATTATCTGAAATTCAAAAAGAAAAAAAGAAATTACAATCCAATTTACCTATAGCTGTAAAAATTTCACCAGATATAAATTTTAACTCAATTGATGAAATTTGTGAGTCATTGGTTAAACATTCTATAGAAATTTTAATCGTATCGAATACCTCCGAAAAAAATAGGGATAATCTTAAAAATATAAATAAACTAGAGAAGGGTGGGCTTTCAGGAGCCCCAATAGAAAATAAATCGAATGAACTAATTAATTTATTTTTTAACAACCTAAAAAATAAAATTAAAATTATAGGTGTTGGAGGAGTAAGCACTGGTAAGGGAGCTTACGAAAAAATAATTCGTGGAGCATCTTTAATTCAACTTTATACTGGCATGGTATATAGAGGACCAGATATAGCTAATAAAATAAGTCAGGAATTAATCGAAATACTCACAAAAGATGGCATTAAAAATATTTCAGAGATAGTTGGATCAAAAAATTGATATTGACGGATTAACTCATAAATCTTATACAAGCATAATTTTTATGACAAAAAAATGTGAACTCACAGGAAAAATGCCTCTTAAAGGTCACAACGTTAGCCATGCTAACAACAAGACTAAAAGAAGATTTTTACCTAATTTAAAAAAGGTAAAATTTAAAAGTGAATTGTTAAAAAAGTCTATGAAGCTCACTGTTTCTAATGCAGGTGTGAGATCAGTTGATAAGAAAGGTAGCTTTGATAACTTCTTAAAATCAGCAAAAGCAAGAGATTTATCTCTAAGGCTAAAAAAACTTAAAAAATCATTACTCTCTAAAACTGCTTAATGAACAAAGTATTTTTAATACTCTCATTATTAATGGGAGTTGTAGTATTAGCATCCAATTATTTAGTTCAGTTTCCAATCAATTATTATGGACTTCAGGACATTTTAACATACGGTGCCTTTAGTTATCCGATTGCATTTTTAATTACTGATTTAGCAAATAGATCTTTTGGAAAAATAATTGCTAGAAAAATTGTTTATATTGGATTTGTAATTGGAATTTTCTTTACACTTATATTCTCAACAAATTTTGAAGATTTAATATCAATTAGGATAGCAATAGGATCTGGTACTGCTTTTATGGTTGCTCAATTATTAGATGTGCAAATTTTTGATAAATTAAGACAAAAAAAATGGTTTATAGCACCTTTAGCCTCATCCTTCGTAGGCTCAATAGTAGACACATTCCTATTCTTTTCTATATCTTTTTATGGAACAGGTGTTCCATGGGTAACTCTCTCCCTAGGAGATTTAGCAGTTAAAATTCTAGTTGCTTTAATAATGTTAGTACCTTTTAGGATGATGTTAGGTATTTTAAAGCCAGCTTAATTAGAAATGAAATTTATAAGCTAAAATTTTATAAGCCAACTTTGCAACTAAAAAATTATAAGAATTAAATCCTTTAATTGGAGAAAGTTCATTAATATCTGCACCCACTATGTTTGAATTTTTAGCCGCAATCTTAATAATTTCTAAAGATTCATTCCAGAATAGTCCACCTGGTTCTGGAGTACCAGTAGCTGGCATAATACTACTATCGAAGCCATCTACATCAAAAGTTAGATAAACCGTTTTATTTTTAATCATTTTTTTAAAAGTATTCAAATTCCATTTTTTTTTATCTTTTGCCCAAAAAATATTTATTCTTTTTGAATTCTTTTTTAAGAAGGGTATTTCACCCTCTGATATATTTCTAATACCAAAAGATATTAAGGAAACATTTTTGTAATCTAAGCATCTCCTTATTGCAGAAGCGTGAGAATATTTTTCACCAAGGTAACTTTCTCTTAAGTCTGCATGTGCATCAAAATGTAAAAGACAAATATTCTTAAACTTTTTTGTAAATGGAATTATGCAGCCTGGAGTTATTGAGTGTTCACCTCCAAGGACAAGAGGAAATTTTTTCTTTTTTAAAATATTTTCATTTATTAAAGAAATTTTTTTTAAAGCCTTATTAATATTTTTATCAATTTTAAATGGTTTTAAAGTTTTGATTCCAATTTTCTTATGAGGCTCATAATTTAGCTCTTCATCGTATAACTCAACTTGATGAGAAGCTTTTATAATTTCTTTTGGTCCATTTTTTGTTCCACCACCATAACTAACTGTTTTTTCAAGACCAAAAGGTACAACAACTACCTTCTCTTTAAATTTTGTTTTATTATCAATGCCAAGGAAACCGTCCTTATTTTTCAAAAATTCTAATTCTTTAATCATTTTCTTCTAATTAAATCTCTATTTTTCCTCTTAAAAAAGTAATCGCATCTCCTCCAATTGTAACCCTATCACCATTATAAGTACAATAAAGTTTACCACCCCTTTTTGAGATTTGATGGGCGGTCATTTCTTTTTTTTTTAAGCTTTTAAACCAGTAAGGAATGAGTTCGCAATGGGCCGAACCAGTCACTGGATCTTCTGGAATACCTAACTTAGGTGCAAAAACTCTTGATACGAAATCTACTTCATTTCCTGGTGCTGTTACTATTGTTATTGGATATTCTAGTTTGTTCAACTTATCAAAGCTTGGAGAAATATTAATTATATCTTCTTCACAATCATAGACAGCAATCGCATCTCTATGTTTATAAAGTTCTTTGGGTTTTTTACCAAGAGCGTTAGAAATATCATCCATATTTTTTTCAATACTAGGATCTCTAGAGGGAAAGTCCATAAAGTATAAATTATCTTTATGTGTCACAGTCAATGTATCTTGAATTTTTGTTTTAAATACTATTTTTTCTAAATTTATATCTAACTCTTTTAAAATTACATGTGCAGTCGCAAGTGTTGGATGACCAGCTAAGTCTAATTCAGTCAAAGGCGTAAACCAACGTATATCAAATTCATTTTTATTTTTTACAAAAAAAGCTGTTTCAGAGAGATTATTTTCTTGAGCAATTTTTTGCATTAAATTATCACTTATCCATTCTTGCAAAGGACATACTGCTGCCGGATTGCCTCCAAATACTTTAGATGTAAAAGCATCAACTTGATAGATTGGTATAATCATCCTTTAATTATATGATATTAAATTAAAATATTTTTGAGAAATTTTTTCTCTCTCTATTTTTCCACTCACCTTTATGGAAAGCATCACTTGCAATTAACGGCAAAACAGTTGTTGCTTCAGCAAAAACCATTTGTTCTTTTGTTACGTCAACTTTACCCCATGAACTTGCTTCTTTTAAAGTTGAACTGCTGCAAGCACCATCTCTAGAATCTGCAACTGTAATTTGCACAGCATATTTATGCATAGCCACATTTTTACCAAGCAGTTCAGCACATATGACCGTATCTTGAATAAAATTTTTTGGAACACCTCCACCAATCATAAATAAACCAGAACCTTCAGATCTAATTTTTATTTCTGTCAATTCTCTAAACTCTCTTATTGCATCAATAGTTATGTGATTCTTTGGATTTCTTTCTTGATGCATTACTAATCCAAAACCAGCGCTGGAGTCTGTAAAAGCAGGGCAAAAAATTGGTACATTATTGTCGTAAGCCATTTCTATTAACGACCCTTTTTTTTTAGAATTTGTTTTTAGATATTTTCCTATTTCCTGAATAAATTCTCTTGAAGTGTAACTACGAGGCTCTAAAGTATCTGCAATTTCTCCGATAATTCTATCACACATTTGAAGTTGATCTTCATCTATGTAGGTATCGTATATTCTATCAATATAATTTTCTCTAAGCTCCGTATCATCCTGAAATTGAGAACCTTGATAATGTTTAAAGCCCAAAGCCTCAAAAAAATCCATGTCAATTATAGAAGCTCCAGTTGCAACTATTGCGTCCACCATATTATATTTAACCAAATCTCTATACACATGCATACATCCTGCTGCAGAGGTAGATCCAGCTAAGGTTAAAAAAATTGTACAATCTTTATCTTTCAGCATTTCATTATAAATATCTGCTGCATTGGCAGTTTCTCTTGATACAAATGACATTTTTGACATCGAGGATATAATTTCTCTTGCATCGAACTTTGTGATGTCAATGTGCTCAACCTCCCTGCTCAAGAGATCTTTTTTTCTATTATGTGATAAGTTTTTATTTTCTGACATTATGCAACAAGAAACTCTTTCATAGTTTCTTTGTTATACATTGTCATAATTGGATCATCTTCTACTTCAAATATCTGATCAGAATAAAAACCATTAAATTGAGTTCTAAATGTTAAACCATATGCTCCGAGTTGACCTAACTCGATATAATCGTTTTCCTTAATATTGTTTGGCAATATGAAAGGACCTTTCATATAATCCATACTATCGCAAGTCGGACCATAAAAATCAAAAGAAGTTAACTTTTTTGATATTACTCTTCCATTTTTAATTACTCTTGATGGATAAACAATATTAGGTGTTCCTGCATCAAATAAAGTTCCATACGTTCCATCATTGATATACAATTTTTGTTTTTTTCTTAAGTTTACTCTTACAATTGTAGATCCACTTTCTGCAACAAGCGATCTACCAGGTTCACAAATTATTTCTGGAAGTTTTTGAAGTTTTAAATTTTTTAAACCTTTACTTATTTCGTCAAAATAAGATTGCATTGACTGCGGTACAAGATCTGGATAAATTGTTGGAAATCCACCGCCAACGTTTATTATATCAGGAACAATCTTTGTTCTTTTAATTATATTTCCTATTTCTGAAATTCCTTTTGCATACGAAATTGGATGCATGCATTGAGAGCCTACATGAAAACTTAAACCAAGTTTGTAAGCATATTGTTTACCAAGCCTTAAAAGACCTGCTGCTTCTGATGTTATAGCTCCAAACTTTTTGGATAAATCAATTTCAGCGTGTTCATTTGAAACAGAAACTCTTACAAATAATCTTAAGTCTTTTGCGTGATTTGTGCTTTCAATAATTTTTATTAACTCATCTTTTGTATCTAATGCAAAAGTTTTTATATTGTACTTAAAATATGCTTCCTTTATATCTTCTCTACTTTTTACAGTATGCATGTAAGAACATTCAACTTCAGGATTTAAATTTTTTATTGTTTCGATCTCTTTAATTGATGCAACATCGTAGTGCTTTATTCCGCTATCTAATAATGTTTGTAAAACTACTGGATGTGGATTTGTTTTGACAGCGTAAAGGATTTTACCAGGAAATTTATTTTGAAAGAATTTAGAAGCTAACCTTATAGAATTTCTTCTTATACAATATACCGGTTCTGTTGGTTTCAGTTGATTTACAAGCTCGTCAACTGACTTAAATTTTTGCATTTAAAGCTCCAAAAAAAAATTTAATAAAAAAAACCCACATAACTGCTATGCAAGTTTATATAAAACGAGCATTTATGCGATAACTTGACCAATGTAAAGTAAAATGTGCCCTTGAAATAATTTAGAATGTTTCCATATAAGGCACATGCCTGAAGCTGAAATAGTAAAAAAAATAACAGAATTTGAGGACAAATCTCTATTAATTGTGGATGATGACAACCCATTCAGAGAAAGACTTGCAAGAGCAATGGAGAAGAAAGGTTTCTCCGTTTCACAAGCTGAAGGTGTAAAAATTGGAATAGAGTCTGTAAAATCCAAAAAGCCAGCCTTTGCAGTTGTAGATTTAAGATTAAATGATGGAAATGGACTTGAGGTTGTAAAAGAAATTCAAAAAAATAATTCTGAGAGCAGAATAGTAATGCTAACTGGATACGGCAATATTCCAACTGCAGTTGCAGCTATTAAAGAAGGTGCAATTGATTATCTTGCAAAACCAGCTGATGCAGATGACGTTGAAAAGGCATTGCTTGCAGATCCTAACAAAAAAGCAGCTCCACCAGAAAATCCAATGTCAGCAGATAGAGTAAAATGGGAACATATCCACAGAGTTTTTGAGCTTTGTAATAGAAATGTTTCTGAAACTGCAAGAAGATTGAAAATGCATAGAAGAACTCTACAAAGAATTCTCTCTAAAAGATCACCTAGATAAACCTTCTAAAATTTTTCACTTTATTAACAATCAAAGTAAGCAGAAGCATTTTAAGTATTTCCGCATAAACAAATGGCAACAAGCCTAATTTAAATATCGGTTTATCCCATCCAATAAGGGTACCAAGCCACAATAAACCAAATAGATAAATAATTGAAATTGAAAATAAAATTTTAAAAAAATTAAAAATATAGTTTTTGGTATATTTCAAATATCCAGCAATGACTGCAGCAAAAATAAATCCAATTAGATAGCCCATTGTTGGACCCATAAAATATGATAGACCAACTCCCTTCTCAGGAGAATTAGAGAATACAGGCAATCCAGCAATTCCCTCAATTAAATATAAACAAACTGCAGCAGCACCAGCTTTATATCCAAATGTTATTCCTAACAATATTACGACAAAAGTCTGCATTGTCATTGGAACAGGATAAAATGGGATTTTAATTTTTGCCGATATAGTTAATAATATTGATCCAGCAAAAGCAATTACGATGTATTTAAGTATTTTGTTACTGTAAATATTTTTAGCTATTTCCATGCTTAATTGATACAATTATAATAACAATAAATCTACACTTTTGTTAACAAGTTATTTTAAAATTATTAACTTATATTAATTTAAGCTAAAATATTAAATGTCAAAAATTAAAAAAGACGATAACTTTTATTTAATTGATGGATCTGGATATATTTTCAGAGCTTATTATGCACTTCCACCGTTAACAAGAAAAAGCGATGGCTTACCTGTCGGAGCCGTTAGTGGATTTTGTAATATGCTTTTTAAACTTTTAGAAGATGCTAAATCAAAAGATAATAAAGATAAGCCCAGTCATTTTGCAGTAATTTTTGACTCGGCAAGAAAAAATTTCAGAAATGAAATTTACTCTGAATATAAAGGAAACAGATCTGATGCTCCTGATGATTTAATTCCACAATTTGATTATATAAGAAAATCAGTACTTGCGTTCAATCTCCCTTCTATTGAATTAATAAATTATGAAGCAGACGATTTGATCGCTACTTATGTAGAGCAAATTTTAGAAAAAGGTGCAAAAGCAACAATAGTTTCCTCTGATAAAGATTTAATGCAGCTTTATAGGAAAAATGTGAGAATTTATGACCCTATGAAGAATAAATTTATAAATGAGGAGGATGTTCAAAATAAATTTGGAGTTGAAGCTGGAAAGGTAATCGATGTTCAAGCTTTAGCTGGAGATAGTACTGATAATGTTCCAGGTGTACCAGGTATTGGGGTTAAAACCGCAGCTGAATTAATCAAAGAATATGGAAATTTAGAAAACTTACTAAAAAATGCAAATAAAATTAAACAGAATAAGAGAAGAGAAACATTAATTGAAAATAAAGATAAAGCAATAATTAGTAAGAAACTGGTAACATTAAAAAAGGATGTTCCAGTTAAAAATAAAATCGAGGAATTTGAATTAAAGGAAATTGATAAACAAAAACTTTATAATTTCTTAAGAGAAATGGAATTTAATAGACTATTAAGTTCTGCGATTTCAACTTACGGTGAAACTGATTTTTCACAGAGCAAAAATAAAAATACTGATGAAAAAAATAATTCAAAAATTACAAAAGAAAACTATCATTTAATTAAAAATGAGGAGGAGCTCCAAAAATGGTTAAAAGCTGCAGAGGATAAAGGGGAATTTGCTATTGATACAGAAACTAACTCATTAGATGCTCACCAAGCAAAACTTGTTGGAATTTCAATGTCCCATGCAATTGGCAAAGGCTGTTATATTCCTACAGGACATAAAAATTTCAAAAATTTAGATGAAACAAAAATTTTAAAAATATTTAAACCTTATTTAGAGGACAAAAGTATTAAAAAGATCGGTCAAAATATTAAGTTTGATTATATTATTTTTAATAAAAGAGGAATAGATATTAATTCTTTAGAGGATACGATGTTGATGTCTTATGTTTTAGATGCAGGAAAAAATAGACACAACATGGATACACTGGCTGAAATTCATTTAGGACATAAAACAATTCAATTTAAAGATTTAGTAGGTACTGGAAAAAAACAAATAAATTTTTCAGAAGTAGATGTGAATATAGCCAAGGATTATGCAGCTGAGGATGCTGATATTACATATCGATTGTACAAAAACTTTTTAAAGTCTTTAAAAGAAGAAAATCTTTTAAATATTTATGAAATTTTTGAAAAACCATTAGTTAAAATTTTAGCTAAAATGGAAATAGAAGGTATTAAATTAGATGAAAAATCACTTAAAAACTTATCTTCGAAATTTGAAAAAAAAATAAAAAGCCTAGAACAGAAAATATTTAAGCTCTCTAAAAAAGAATTTAATATTGGCTCTACCAAGCAGCTTGGTGAAATAATGTATAATGACTTAAAAATTGCCTCATTAAAAAAAACAAAAAAAGGAAGTTTTGCAACTAGTGCTTCTGTTTTAGAAGATTTAGCTTTCAAGGGTTATGATTTTCCAAAATTAGTTCTTGAGTGGAGACAAACTAGCAAACTTAAAAATACTTATTCAGATACTCTTCCTGAACACATAAATAAAAATACAAAAAGAATTCATACATCTTTCCTTTTAGCTGCTACAACAACTGGAAGACTGGCATCAAGTGATCCAAATTTGCAAAACATTCCAATTAAAACTGAAGAAGGCAAAGATATAAGAAGAGCATTTATTGCTGAAAAAAACAAAAAACTTATTTCTGCAGATTATAATCAAATAGAAATGAGAATCTTAGCAGATCTAGCAGATGTGAAAGAGTTAAAAAAAGCATTTAATAATAATGATGATATTCACTCTCTTACAGCAAGCCAAGTATTTGGTACTGAAATTAACAAGGTTGACCCAGATATGAGAAGAAAAGCTAAAGCTATAAATTTTGGGATCATTTATGGAATATCGCAATATGGTCTTGCAAAACAAATTAACGTTTCAAACGTCGAGGCTGAGGAATTTCTTAACTCTTATTTTTTAAAATTCCCTGAGATAAAAGAATATATGTCTGAAACAATAAAGTTTTGTAGAAAAAGTGGATATGTAAACAATATTTTTGGAAGAAAAACACACATTACCGGAATTAATGATAAAAACTTTAACGTAAGAAATTTTCAAGAAAGAGCAGCAATAAATGCGCCAATCCAGGGTTCAGCATCAGAAATAATGAGGATGGCAATGATTAGATTAGATGACGAGATTAGCGATAAAAAAAATAATAATCTAAAAATGCTTTTGCAAATTCATGATGAGTTAATATTTGAAGTAGAGGAAAAAAATATTATTAATAGTTCAAAAATTATAAAAAAAATAATGACAAGTGTAAAAGATAGTAACCTGCACTCATTCTCAATACCTTTATTAGTAGACATAAATTCTGGTGATAATTGGGGACAATTACATTAGAAACATTTAATTGCCCAAATTTAAACATTTTAGTATTTTTATAAGTGAATAATGAAACAAACAATTGCACTAGTCGATGATGATAGAAATATCTTAACTACTTTAAGTATTGCACTTGAGAAAGAAGGATTTCAAATTCAAACATATTTAGATGGAGAAAGTGCTCTAATAGGTTTGTCAAGAACGCCACCTGATCTTGCAGTTATAGACATTAAAATGCCAAGAATGGATGGAGAAGAATTGTTAAAAAAATTAAGAAAAAAAACTTCAATGCCTGTAATTTTTTTAACTTCAAAGGATGAAGAAGTTGATGAATTGCTTGGATTAAAACTTGGGGCCGATGATTTCGTAAAAAAATCTGGTGGATTTTCTACGAAAGTTCTTATTGAGAGAATTAGAGTACAACTTAGAAAAAAAGATAATAAAATTGAAGAAAATAAAAATATCATTTCTCACGGTAAATTAAAATTAGACCCCTCACAATTAGAGTGTGAGTGGGATGGAAAAGAACTACCAGATAAATTAACAACGACAGAATTTTTAATAGTGAAAGAACTGTCAAAAAGACCTGGTATAATCAAAGAAAGATCTCAATTAATGGATGTTGCATATAGAGAAGATACTGACATTGAAGATAGAACAATAGACAGCCATGTAAAAAGAATAAGAAAAAAATTTAAGAGGATAGATCCTGACTTTTCAGCGATTGAAACTAGATACGGAAGTGGATATCGTTGGAATGTTAAATAATGTTGAGTCGTTTTCTTAAAAATTTATCAATACTAAAAAAATTTCTATTTATTAATTTTTTGGTATTTTTGATTATTGGTTTACTCACATTAATTTACCTTAATAGAATTCAACCTACATTAATAAAAACTAAGACAGTAAATCATATTAATACACTAGACAATACAATTGAAAATTTGAATAGATTACAAGTTCAATTTAATGAGGAAGAGGTAAAAAGTTTTCTTTTTTCTACTAGGTTTTTGTTTCAAAGTTTAGATAGAGTTCAGTTTTTTGATCTCAATTTTAATCTAATTGGGGATACGGACACTCTTGATCTGGACCCGCGAGCTTTTTCCCAAAGATTAGATATAGTTGAAATGAATAACCTCAACGAAAACGAACAAAATAATAAACCAGAAAAAAAAGAGGAAAATTTAAAAAAAAAAGTTAAAATTTTGGAAAATTTGAACATTTATAAAAGTTCAAAAAATTATGGACAACCCTTTACATTTACTTCTGATAGTTACGATCAATTTTTGTTAACAACTTTGAAAAATGTCATAATAGATAATAGAGAAGTTGGTTTTATTGCAGTTACAGAAAACGCAAATGATGTAAAAGCTGTAATTAACGAACGTAAAGTGTTTATAGTTAGAACAGCAATTTTAGTTGGTATAGTAATTATAATTTTTTCATTTGTTATGAATAGATATTTTTTAAAGCCAATAAAAAATTTGGTTATTTATACAAATTTAATAAAAGAGAAAAGTAGTCAAGAAACAAACATAAAATCAATTCAGAATAGAAATGATGAAATTGGAACTTTATCAAAATCATTGGGAGAAATGACTGATGAATTACATCAAAGAATTACAACAGCAGAAAATTATTCAACAGACTTGTTGCATGAAATAAGAAATCCGCTAGCATCTTTAAAGAGTGCATCAGAAATTATATCTGAGACTGAGGATAAATCACAAAGACATAAGTTAGTAAAAATTGTTTCTCATGATGTTGAAAGAATTGAGAGATTAATTACAGATTATTCACAAATGTTGAGAGATGAGGCTGCAATTTCCTCCGAAAAGATGAAAAAAATCAACTTAGCTGAGGTAGTAAAATCAGTCGTTGATGATTTTAATAGCGTTTATGACACTAAAAAATCTATAGCAATTAATTTTAAGACAAATGGCCAAAATAATTATGAAATTCTTGCTATAGAAAATCGAATTGAACAAATTATAGCAAACTTATTAGAAAATTCGATTTCATTCAGTGAGAAAAATCAAGCAATAGATGTTGAGCTAGCAAAAAAAGAAGAGGATAAAATTACATTAATAGTTTCAGACGAAGGGGTTGGTTTTAATGAAAATGATACAAATAAAATTTTCAATAGATTTTATAGCAATAGACCTGAGAAATTTGGTGAGCATTCAGGTTTAGGACTAAATATAGTAAAAAATTTAGTAGAGATACATGGGGGCGAAATCACCGCATCTAATAATGAGGATAAAGGTGCCAGAATTGAAATAAATTTCCCAAAAGCTTAAATCTTTGTTGATTAATTTTGTTAAGTTGTTAAAAGCCACTTCTTATGGAAGATTATAAAGTAAAAGATATATCTGAAGCAGAATTTGGTAGAAAAGAAATTTCATTAGCAGAAACAGAAATGCCAGGCTTAATGGCATTAAGAGCAGAGTATAAAGGTAAAGAACCTTTAAAAGGTGCAAAAATTGTTGGCTGTTTACATATGACAATCCAAACAGCAGTATTAATTGAAACACTAGTTGAGCTTGGAGCTGAAGTAAGATGGTCTTCGTGTAATATTTTTTCTACCCAAGATCACGCAGCTGCTGCAATTGCAAAAGCTGGAATACCTGTTTTTGCATGGAAAGGTGAAACAGAGGAAGAATATTGGTGGTGTGTAAAACAAACTATTGAAGGAAAAGAAGGTTGGAAACCAAATATGATACTTGATGATGGTGGAGATTTAACAGCCTTGATGCACAAAGATTATAAAGATTTATTAAAAGATATAAAAGGTTTGTCAGAAGAAACTACAACTGGAGTTTTAGCTTTGAAAAAAATGGAAAGCGAGGGAACTTTACTTGTACCTGCGATAAACGTAAACGACTCTGTTACAAAATCAAAATTTGATAACCTTTATGGTTGTAGAGAAAGTTTAGTTGATGGAATAAAAAGAGCAACTGACGTAATGATGTCAGGAAAAGTTGCTATCGTAGCAGGTTTTGGTGACGTTGGAAAAGGAAGTGCTGCATCGCTTCGTCAAAGTGGTGCAAGAGTTATGGTTACCGAAACTGATCCTATATGCGCACTTCAAGCTGCAATGGAAGGTTATGAAGTAGTATTAATGGATGATATGATCAAAGAAGCAGACATTGTTGTAACAGCTACTGGAAACAAAGATGTAGTTACAGCTGATCACATGAGAGATATGAAAGATAGAGCTATACTTTGCAACATTGGACACTTTGATAATGAAATTCAAGTTGAAGCACTAAAAAATTATAAGTGGGATGAAATAAAACCACAAGTTCATGAAATTACTTTACCTAGCAATAAAAGAATAATTTTACTTGCTGAAGGTAGACTGGTAAATCTTGGTTGTGCAACAGGGCACCCTAGTTTTGTAATGAGTGCATCATTTACAAATCAAGTAACTGCTCAAATTGAACTTTGGAATAATTCAGATAAGTATGAAAAGAAAGTATATGTTTTACCAAAACATTTAGATGAAAAAGTTGCAAGACTTCACTTAGAAAAAGTTGGGGCTAAATTAACTAAGTTATCTGAAGATCAAGCTCAATATATTAGTGTAACTACAGAAGGACCATACAAGCCTGATGCGTATCGCTACTAAAAGTAGCAAGTTAAATATTTCTAAATTAGAAAATACCAAAAAAATCGCAGATATTTTTGCAAAAAATATTTTCAAAGGTAATGTTATTTTATTTTATGGAGAGATCGGTGTAGGCAAAACAACCTTTATTAAATCCTTGGTAAATAGTCTTGAGAAAATAGACAAAAAAAATATTTCAGAAATAACAAGCCCTACTTTCAGTTTGATGAATCAATACAAATTAAACAAGTTTGATATACATCATTACGACCTTTATAGACTGAAGAGTGAAAAGGATATTTTGAGTTTGAATATTTTTGAAGATATTTCTGATAAAATTGTATTAATTGAATGGCCAGAAATATTAGGTGAACATAAGCCAAGAAACACAATTGATATAAATTTTGAGTATGGAGAAAATTTTAACTCAAGGTATTTAACAATATCAGCTTATGAAAAATTAAAAATATTTGATGAATTTAAATCATTATAAAAAATTATCAGGAGATGCATCCTTTAGATCCTTTTATCGCTCAAACAAATCAGTCATTGTTTATAGTAAAAAGGATCCAAAAATGAATTTATTAATATATGATGCAATCAATCAACTTCTTTTAAAAAATAAAATTAACGCTCCTAAATTACTAAAAGAAAATTATGATAAAAATTATATAGAGATAGAGGATTTAGGAGATGAAACAATTTTAAGTATATTAAAAAAGAAAAAAGATAAAATTGAAATATATAAAAAAATTTTTTTATTACTTATTAGAATTCAAAAAATTAACAAAGAAAAAACTTTAACTTTTAAAAAAAGTTATTACCACTTACCAAAATATTCTGAGAAAAAATTAATTGATGAAGCAAACTTATTTACTCAGTGGTATCTACCAACAAAACTAACAAAAAATGAGATAAAAAAAGTAAAAAATAAACTAAATAAAATTTTTAAAAAATTGTTATCAAAGTTAAAAATTAAAAAAAAAGTTTTAGTACATAGAGATTTTCATATTTCAAATATTATGTTTCATAAAAATAAGCTATTTTTAATTGATAGTCAGGATGCGGTATATGGAAATCCTGCTTATGATTTAGCATCTTTAATAGATGATGTAAGGTTTAAAACAACTCGAAATTTTAAAAATCACTTACTTCAAACATATTTTAAACTTGAAAAAAAAATTAAAATTGAAAAATTGAAAAATGATTTTGAAATATTATCTGTTTTAAGAAACTTGAAAATAATTGGTATTTTCACAAGATTATCATTAAGAGACAAAAAACATAAATACTTAAAATTCATCCCCTATGCATGGAAATTAATTCAAGATAGATCAGAAGATATAAAATTTAAAGAACTTAATGTTTTATTGAATAATTACATCCCAGAAAAGAAAAGACTAAAATGAGGATATCAACAGGGTTAATTTTGTGTGCAGGTTTTGGTAAAAGAGTTGCTCCTTTAACAAATACTACTCCGAAACCTCTTCTCCAAATTAAAAATGTTACATTATTAGAAAACTCTATAAATTTTTTAAAGAAATGTGGAATTAAAAAAATTAAAATTAATACTCATTATCTATCAGATGAAATTGAAAATTTTATCAAAAAAAAAAATTATAAAAATGAAGTAGAATTATTTTTTGAAAAAGAAATTTTAGATACAGGAGGAGGTATCAAAAATTTGGCAAATAATGATACTGATGAAAATTTTTTAATTATAAATCCAGATACAATCTGGAAGGATAATTATTTAATTGAAGTAGAAAAAATGAAAAAATTTTATTTTGACAACAATTTAAGCAACATTTTGATGCTTGTTAATAAATCTAGAAGTTTCGATATAAGATTTAAAGGCGATTTTACTTTAAAACATAATTTAGTATCTAAAGAGAATATAAATAACTATATTTTTACTGGGTGCCAAATTTTAAATAAAAATATTTTTACAAGTATTAATAAGGATAAGTTTTCAATTTCTGAAGTTTGGGACAAAGAAATTAATAATAAGCAGCTTTACGGCATCGAAAGTGTTAACGAATTTTTGCATGTTACAGATCTTGATATTTATAAAAAATTAAGTTCTTAAAATTTGATCAGGTTTTTCGCTCTACTTTTGTCTAGATAAATTGCATCAGTTAATTTTTTTTCATTATTAAATGTTATTTTCAAAGGATTGCCAGTTGGTATCTCTAGTTTAGTTACTTCATCATTATCTAGTTCAAATAAAAATTTGCACATTGATCTTATTGAATTTCCGTGGGCAGAAACAACAATATTATTATCCAATTTATTTTCGATTTGAGACTTATAATAAGGAATTACTCTTTCATAGGTATCTTTTAAAGACTCAGTATCAGGCACTTTTTCCCTTGGAATGTCTTTATAAGTTTCAATATTTAAAGGATGATAAGGGCTATTTTTACTTAAAGGTTGAGGTGGAGTATCCCATGATCGTCTAAAAATGTGAACTTGCTCTTCTCCTAATTTTTTTTTCATTTCATCTTTATTTAAACCAGTTAAGGCTCCATAATGTCTTTCATTTAACTCCCATGCTTTTATAATTTGATCATCTTTTTCTCTGATTGTGTTTAATATAAGCTTAAGAGTATCTATAGATCTCTTTTGATAGGAGCTAAAAAAGTAATCAATTTTAAAATTTAATTCTTTTATAAGTTCACCTGCTTTACATGCTTCAAGTTTGCCTTGTGGAGAGAGTTCAACGTCAACCCATCCTGTAAACTTATTTTGTAAATTCCATTCACTTTGGCCGTGCCTAATTAATATTAGATGACTCATTTAAATATATTTAATATAGATTATTTCTAAATGTTAAAGACTTCTTTTCATGTAATAAATATTCTTTTAATAATATTTTATTTATATCCTGGCTCTATTTTAGGTTGCTATTTTTATAATGATTGTAACATCCAACCTAGTTTGACAAAAGATTTTATAATTTCATCTAATCATTTTTTTGTTTTCTTAATATTTGGATTAATTGCATTTATTGCATTTTCAAAAGAAAAAAAAATTATAATGGTATACGTATTTTTTATTTCTATTTTTTTAGAAATAATGCATTTTTTTATTCCAATCAGAGCATTCGAAATAAAAGATTTATTCGGAAATCTTATTGGTGTAATAATATCTTTGATAATATTTAATTCATTTAATTTTTGGAGAAAAAAATATGGACTCTTTTGATGATAGAAAAAAAGGTTTTGAAAAAAAGTTTGCTCATGACGAAGAAAAAGAATTTAAAATAAGTGCGAGACGAAATAAGTATCTAGGAGAATGGGGATCAAAGATTATGGGGTATAGCGAGGAGCAAACTAAGGAGTATATTCAATCAGTTATAAAAGCAGATTTTGCAGAAGCT